>Ga0307517_10006542_pt1 | contig 17240 bp, 18 predicted proteins | sample 23_EM_MG_FD_194515 | JGI IMG/M metagenome (GOLD analysis project Ga0307517, IMG submission 194515) | Populus trichocarpa ectomycorrhiza microbial communities from riparian zone in the Pacific Northwest, United States - 23_EM | ecosystem: Host-associated > Plants > Roots > Unclassified | place...
CTGACTCCGAGCTGACCACACTTATTAAACATCGTCGCAGCTGGTAACATACCCCTTCAACTGACAGGCTTATGTGCGACTATTGGCTCATATCAATTCATATTGGCTTTTTCTCGTTTTTCCGACAGTGGCATGAAGCACTTCAGTGCTGTTAGCACAACTGAATTTTCAGACGGACAGGCCTTCTATGATATCCTAAAAGTGAGTGACGAAGGCGACAAAGGGACCATGTCTGACCTCCCAAATTAGTGCATTTTGCCCTGCATTGTTGATCTTCTCCCCAAGAATTCATCACTTGTACGCTGTATCCGTGCATATATTCATTACAGAATTCTTGTTGGCCTCCACTGCATGACAGATGAGCGAATCAAAAAACTTGAGAAGGCTATCCTTGTCTATCAGAAATGTTGCGCTGTACGTCTTCGTGTTGACTTTTTCAACCATATTCACTGTTAACCACCACCTGTTCTACGAAGGAAGTACAGGAGGAGTATGGAAAGAGCTTCGACTTTTTAAAGCAACACGCATCCCAGCACGTTATTCAAGACATCAAAGAAAAGGGAACAGTGGACAACTTTTCTACTCGGAACGGCGAAGGCGTTCAGCAGGAAGCATCTCAAGCATTCGAACAGACAAACATGAAAAATGCTGAGCACCAGGTGAGCGTTGAGATAGGCAGTTGGTCAGTTTGTTTATTTCGGTTATCATGATAGATGGTAGTAATCGACGAAAAAATGGAAGCGATAGCTCACATCCGTATGGCTATCAACAATGACATTCAAGCACGTCAAATTGTACCTGAAAATGAGGCTGACGAAGAGGTAACAGATGGTGAATTAAACTTGCGACAGTGGGAATTCGGATCACCTGAGGGGAAGAAAGTCAATTTCCGAGTTCTGGTGGAGGACCGCTCGAGGACCCATAGGGAATATCATAACCTTGATCAACGGTTACGAGATTTCATTGCCTTCCATTTTCCTGAGGAGGCACTGAGCTATGAGGACGAAGTATTTGTGAGCTCTCTTTTACTTATTCTACGAAACACAAACATCTAATAGTGACATTTGGCAGGTAAGACGGTTTAAGAATGTCGCGCTGAAATTTCAGTCACTGGAAGATTGGACTGAAGGCCGGGATATCATGCGATGCAACCAATCGTTCCACGGTGAACCACGTTTCGACTGCGTGATCATCCATGACGACGTCCCAAATCTCAGTGTTGCGCGCCTTTGTGATCTCATTCGTTGCAGCCTGCCATCTGGGAAAGAGATTGATTTGGCTCTGGTACACCGGTTCTCCCACAGCCGCTGGAAGCCAAGGACAGTTTGGTCAGGCTGCAGAGTGCTCGACGAAGATGTGGAATCTTCCTTAGTTTCTATGGACTATATACTTCGTGGTGCTCTCCTCTGTCCTGTGAGTCAGAATGAGGACGAAAAAGCACACTACTTTGTTGATACTGTGGATGCCGATATGTTTCTTAGAGAAAACTACCCAACTAATTGATGTTTAAATGGGTACTTGACGGTACATATTAGCGTAATATCAGATGTAACATTTTGGTGTCGATAGGTCTTATCGGTGACCAGTCAAGTCTAGTCAGACTGGGCACAGCAGCGAACCAGACATCAGGGTGGTTGATTCGCACTGATTTCTGTACATCTGCTCGTCTAGTGTAGCTGATAGGTTTTGCGGTCTCTGATGCATCAATATAAACGCATATGAACTATAATACGCAGACCTATGATAATGTATCAGTCCGGTTAGCGGTGTCAAGACCAATCACCGATCGAGCGTTTTTCCGACATAAGCGCTGTCGGTGCTCAAGAGCTCACAAGTAAAGTAAACACAAGTGGTTGAAAGATGTTAACCAAGCTAAAAATGTGATCAGGATGAGGAATATTAATGAAAGGTCAAGAACTTACCAAGGAGCCGTGGGGGCGTCTCAAGCCTTCCTCGCAGACCCATGCCTCCGTCCAACAACGGATCTTCAGTTAAGTGCATAGGCTGGTCGAAAAGTGCCCAGTCATTGAAAGAGCAGCGCTACCATGAGGGATATAAGGAGATCAAGGAAACCCGACCTATGATAGACATTGGTTTGATAGGTGGCATGAGTAACAGAGCACCTACCAACTGTTCGCATATTCCACAAATAATGCTTCACATCAGGAACCTGAGAGAGATTGTAAATAAGTTATCCCGCAATCGTACCCACTAATACTATGCCGCAGTGAAACCGGCGTGGCGGAACAGGAAACTTGGCATATATTGGACCCACACCGAGGAAACAAAAAAGAGTCGAGAGGCCTCCAAAACAAGTCATACCGAAGCTTGGCTCTGGGAGAAAGAGCAAAGAAAGGGAGGCCACTGGAGTGTACTGTACCCCTGCACGCGTGTTTTTTTTTTACGCCGTTACGATCCAGAAATTACCCCGAAGCTTGCTCCCGACTAGTCTCGAAACTAGACATTATGGGCCAAAGAAGAAGTAGAACCCATAGAGACTGGATGGCGAGTCTAGCTCCCGACCTCAGTCAATTCTTCCAACCGATCCCAGAGACATGTGGTTATTAAAATGATCTGGTCACTATCAGTGGATGAGATTCGCTGATGCAAAAGTGTTTCTGATAGATAGAGGTGGCAATAGGATTGGGTTTGTGGTCTTTTGTAATGTTGTCAATGCAATGGCATGGTGTTGGAGACTTCAAAGGCGCAGTCGGGCGGTTCAATGGTGGCTGTGCCAAAACGTCTCTACAGGTTCTCTACCCACATTGATTCTACTTCATTTCTTCCCAAGTGACTCGATGCATATTGGCCTGACACCACACCGCTCGGAGAGGCCCCATCGAAAGTAGTTATATCGAATCAGAAAGAGACAGCTTGAGGACGACGAGTGCGTTTTTTCTCCATCTCTCTCATATCCACCCCTTCACAAGCCAACTCTTCCCACCGCAGATCACGACCCCGGGGTCTCAATGCCAACCGCGACCAGCACTTCCTCGCCATGACCAACGACAGGCCACAACAGCAACCCCCAGTGATGGGCCAAGACCTACAATCGAAGGCAACTCTTCATCGAGATCCACGCGAGCGACGACACTTACCCCCACACGAAATCAACTCTTTGTGCCGCAGATGACGAACCTCGGTCTCGACGCTACCAGCGACCACCACTTCCTGCTGGCAACGACAACCGACCAACCACCCGCACATCATCAGGGGCATCCAATGCTACCACCAGCAATATGCCACGCAGCACCCATTCGACAAGGAGAGAGAAATCCTCAATGCCGTGCATCCAGTGGAAAAAACCCGTATAACGTCCAATGCGGCTACGACTGACGGTCAGCTCCTATCCATTTTCCATCAAGACCGCGTACTGACTTCATATCCGTCATCAAAAGCGAGTACTAACTTTTTACAAGTGAGATCTCATGTAAACTAGCTGGCTATGCGTTTGCTAGGAGTTCTTTCGAGGACGATGACTTACGCGCTGTGGGAAGTGTGCCGGCGAGATCGTTAGTGATTTTAATCCTTCCAGGGTCTCTTGACATCGTAAACAACTTGCTGGAACATTGGTCATGCCCTTGAAATTCCAACTTTATATTTGGGCCTCCGGGAAACGCTATACCTGCTGGACCACCCATCGTGCGCCTGTGCAATTCCAACTTCATATTCGTGCATCCGGGAAATGGTGTACAGTACGTCCACTATTCCAGTGCGCGTGTTGCTAACTTTGAACCTCTCCAGGCTTTCTTGACATCGCAAATAGCTTGCTGGAACATTCTTGTGCCCCTGCAATCCGACTTGAAACAATTCCCTGGAACATTCGTTGCGCCCTTCCAATTCCGACTTGATATTAGGGCGTCCGAAATTTAATTGATAGTCGGGCATCCAGGAAACACTACATCTCCCCCTTTCGTATGTTTTTTATTATTCAATGAAGCTCAGTGGCCTCAGTTGGTAATATTCTATACAAGGTCCTGGATGATCTATTATGCCCCTGTTATTTCAACTTAATATTATCCGAAACCCTCGGCCTCAGCCACATGCACTCACTCGGCCTCCAGAAATCGTACATCCTCTAATATTTGCTTCTCTTCTGGTCATTCTCATTCTCGGCCTGACAATCCGGCCTATTTTCCATCCCCATACTGATCCCCACAGTCGCTTGTCTTCCTTCGCCTGAGAGATGGGAGGTCAAGGAGCCGAATCTGGCGCCAGGAGGACCTTTCTGTCGAGAAGAGACGGCTAAGTCATATACAGTCTAAACGCAGTCTAAACGAGAGGACCTTGATCACGAGGCGGTACCGGTATTCTCATATGGTACCATTAAATAAAGCCCTTGTTGTAGTGAAGGGAACCAGGTCTGCGGAAAGCGAGAAGGAAAGGACAGCCTTGGCGAAGTGCCTTGCAAAGGTTCTCCCCATCCACTTTGGACTTCTTCACGACAGGAGAGCGGACCATAGGAGATCTTGCGGACCTTATTCCCTTCCTTCTGCCTTCCGAATTTGTGCCTTCTGCACTGTTTCGTGCGAGAACCCAGCAACCCGAGAAGACCTCGGCGTGGTGGCTCTCGTGCAAATTTTTACCTACAAGGGTCGACCTTCTCAAATTTCCGATTCCGTCAAGGCATATGTCCTCACTACTCGTTGGGTGTTCGAACGGCCTCACACCTTTGATTCAGTCCTTAACGGCCAGCCACTTCACCTCATCTCCATGGCACCAGCCGCATGAATCCTGTTAACACAACGTACGCTGCCCTTCCTGCATTGTTGTATATCAACGCGTCGATGGTACCATACCTCCAGGGCCAATTGATGGACTATCAGACTACATCGGCATATACAAATATGTTCGCTGCTCTGCATTTGGGTATGTTCGGGTGTCCTTGATCAAGACTTAGGGCTATTGATTTTAGTACTTTTTGTTTACCGCTTCTGTTTGATTCGGCCTCGATGCTGATTATGACTTTTGCTCATGCACTGAAAGCGGGGTGACGCGATGTTGCTCGTGGTTTGCTCGCGATTGGCGCTTATGTTCTTGTTGAAACGATGGGCGGGTTATGACAGCTCGGGCGCAAGAGATAATATTTTGGTGAAAAGTAATAATAGACCTTCCTATTTAGCCCTTGTAAAAAATAGTATGTCCTCCTTTCATTGTCCTCGCTTTTTATCCTTCGGCCATAGTCTCTCTCCCAAGGGCAAAGAAAAAGGCCAAGCGGGTAACGACCCCTCACCCCTCAAGGCATGCGCATCATTAGCAAGAACAGAGATCGAAAAAGCAAGTTTCGAGCCAAAAACATAACTGACAACCTCGCATTCTGTGAAATATCAACACAAGCATGAGGCTAGTAATGGCGTCGTTGAGGGAATAAGTCGTGTGGGAATGAAGGGCGTAGGCGTAGAACTCGGACACCAAACAAAACGAAATGAAGCCAATGAGGTTGAGAGAATGTGGTGTGCTCAAAAATACAGCATGTCGTCAAGGCTTAACTGTGAAGGTGGTGTCCGAAATATTGGGTTGCAGGAATCTGAAGGTGAGATGGGCCAGGCTGACATGGGATGAGCATAAGGATGGATAGATGGCGAGATGGTGACTATGGAACAATTCATGTTAGTAAGACCATGGCGCTTTGTAGTACATATGCATACCTCAGGCGTATAGCCATCTTTTATCGTCTCCGCCAATGCTCGCATTTGCCGGAAGGAAAAGTATCGAGTTGAGATAGCGGGGGGATTACAGGTCACCCAGGAGCTTGTATCCAATAGTAGCAACTGGATCCACTGAGCTTCATTGAACAGAAAACATAATTTGTCATCGTTATTCTCCCTCATCGCTTATTCTGCTCGCCATCAGGTCAATTAAGTCTCTCCAATGGCAAAGGGGAGATATAGCGCTGCCCGGACGCCTGAATGACAAGTCAGAATTGCAGGGGCGCGATGAATAGTATAGCGTTTCCCAGATGCTCGAATATCAAGTCGGAATTGCAGAGGCACAAGAATGTTCCAGCACGTCGTTTACAATGTCAAGGAAGCCTCGTTACCAACACAGCCACTGAGATTGATGGAATAGAGGACATACTACCGTACAATATTTCCCCGATGCGCAAATGTCAAGTCGGAATTGCAGAGGCAGGATGAATGATCCCGCAGGTAGAGCACTTCCCGGGTAGGGCACGACCAACGTTCCGCCAAGTTCCTTGCGACGCCAAGACAGCCTGGAAGGGTTACACCTTAGCAACTCAGGCCACTGACATTGACACAATAGAGGACATACAATGTCGTCATCATACCATATCCATCCTCCGTCATCATATATTCCACTCGCTGCCGGGCCCGAAACCGTAAAAATCAAGCCTTGAAACCTCCAAAGCTGGCGAACATTGGATGTAGGTGGCACTGGAATTGGAAGCCGCGGGAGGATTCGGCATAAAGGAGGACACCATCGAGACCGAGCTCTATGATAGGACGAGAGATACTGAACTGGTTGTTATTTCCAGTGGTGTTGAAACCTTTCGCCGTAACTCATGCGAGTCGTCAAAGTCGGAGCGGCGTAAAGCAATGTAAGGGCCGAAATCGTGACTAAAGAAGTCAGGGAAATGAAGAGACTGAGCTTGCTGAGAACTCGCAGAGGTGGTGGTGGGAACGGTGGTGGTGGTGATGACGGGAGATGACTCAGTATGCTCGTGTCTTCACCGTCGGTATGACGGCTTGCATCCGCAGCGGAGCCTCGGAGATGTCGCGTTTCCCGGAAGCCCGAATATCTAATTGGAGACTGGATGTCCCAGCATACTAGTGGCGCGGTCCGGAGGGTGGCTAGGTTAAGACCTTCAAGACTCTAGAAGAATTAATATCAGTTAAACGAGACCACTATACTTCATGGAACAGAACAACGTACCTCGACATTGCAGTACAAAGTGCTGCTCTCCATGCACTTATTGCCCACGTTTAGCATGCGAGATGATAATTAAAGCTGTAGCCTGGATGAAAAATATCGAGTTGGAAACAGCACTGAGTGGCACATCGCTGGTGGTAGCATTGGACGCCCCCGATGGTGTGCAGGCAGCTGGAGGTCAGTCGGTTGTCATTGACAGCAAGGAAATGGTGGTCGCTGGTGGCGTCGAGACCGGGAGTCGTCATCTGGGGCGCAAAGAGTTATTGTCGTGTAGTAGTAAGTGTCGTCGCTCACGCGAATCTCCAATTAAACGAATACGATGAAGGGATGTCTCCGACTGTGCGTCCTGGTCGATCATTGGGGGATGCTGTTGTGACCCGTCGTTGGTCGCTAGCGGTTCATGGCAGGAAGTGCTGGTCGCGGTTGGCGTCGGGTCCTGATCGCAGTGGGAAGAGTTGGTTCGTGAATGGTGGATATGGGAAGGATGGAGAAAACGCACTGATCATTCTCAAGCTGTCTCTTTCTCCTTAGGTATAACCAATTTCCATGGGGCCTCTCCGAGCGGTGTGGCGTCAGGCTAATATGCATCGAGTCACTTGGGAGAAATGAAGTAGAATTGTGGGATAGATCATGAAGGTTTTTCGTACAGCCACCACTGGACCCTGGTGATCGAAACGACCGCCCGAGCTAGGCTTGGCTTCCTCTTCATCGATATGGCTGACCAACGCCCGCCGCAGACTGTCAAAGAGTCCACCTCAAAGGGATTCCGCAACCGCCTGAAGAAGCTGTTCGGACAGGAATCACAGAGTACGCTTCCTACCCGCTCAAATTGGCCTCCCGCTGATCTTGGCTGATCTAGTACCCACCGACCTGTTAGAAGCTGCGAAACTCCGAGCCAGGTACACCCACTTCCGTATCCTTGTTATCGGAAGGGCAAATGCCGGTAAAACGACGCTGCTCAAGCGGGTCTGCAATACGAAGGAGGATCCAGTTTACAGCGAGGTAAGATATCCACTTCGCTTGATACTACCCACTCTTATCATACCTTCGCCAACAGATTAATCCGACCTCGAAGGTGCCAACTCGGTGATTCCTCTGTATTTCTCTACTCAGGTCGTTGACTTTGATGCCGTAGCGGGGGATCCATAATGTCCGTGATGAGTTTTCCTTCCAGAGCAACCCACAGTTCATCTTCCACGACTCTCCTGGTTTCGAGGCAGGAGGCGAGCATGAACTTCAGGACGTACTCTCTTTCATACAAGAGAAGGCGAAAGCGACTGAAGTAAAGGACCAAATCCATGCAATATGGTGCGTTTTATCATATCTTTACATGGCTCACTGGCAACTAACAAATTCATGTTCAGGTTTTGTTTTGCTCCAGATGTATCTCGCCCATTATTGGAATTGGAACAGAGGTTCTTCAATGAGCAACGTGGCGGGAATGGTAAGATTGCTCAGAATCTCCAAACTCTTTATTGTGACTGACCAGAGAAAGCTTCTATTGTGGCAATCTTCACCAAATTTGATGATCTCATCACACAGGTCTATGATAGGAAAAAAGAAGACAAGGAGAATAGAGAAGTTGCTTGTGCCACCTTGGAGGAGAAGTTTGAGAAGCCACTTAAGGATTACAATTTTCCACCTTGTGCATATGTGCAATTTGAATGTATGTCTCTTCTCCCTTTAGTAACTGATTTAGGGACTTATAGCATTCAATCTAGCTCTCCATGATGATGAAGGTAATCATCAGGAACAAGTTGGGGAACTAATCAAACAGACAGCTGTATCAATCAATGACTTGGCACTGAAGATGTTGTTTGTCACTGTTCAGCAGAATAATTTAGAGGTCTGCATTGAAAATGCACTAATCATGAACAGGTCAGTTGTCCACCTATATGCTATTATTTCAATTTATCTTTGGGATTATAGGAATATCTTCATAAGTGCCTTGACAGTGGTACATTTTTACTTCAATTGCAAAGATATAAGTGCTCAAATAATCAAAGGAGAGCTTGATATACAGGGCTGCATCTTGGTTTGCACATTGTTATTTTATGGTATGTCAGTCAAATACATTTTTTTGGAGCTCTGACTAAAGTCAAGAAGAATCATGTAAGAGTCTACTTCTGTCTAAGCAAATCCATGTGGTGATAATGGATATTTCAGGATGTGAGTATCATGACCTAATGTTGGTGATGAAATTTAACATAGATATTCAGTATGTAGGTGTGATATTATGCTCATTTTGACAATATGCTGATAATGCAAATGATAAGGGAAAAAAGGTAAGAATTTCAAAGTGATAGAAAGTCAAATTCATATAGTCTATAGGAGGTAATAAGCAAATTATGTGGAGAATTTCCAATTGACAGTATGGAAATAATTTGCTCTATATTTAGGATGTAGGTCACTGTCTGCCTTTTTCATTTGAATCACTGATATGTTTCTATGAAATCCTATCCAGCATGTGAGTGGCTGTGGACTTGCAGAGCTCTATTTGAATCACTGACATAGCTCCATGAAATCTCATCCAGCATGTGAGTGGTTGTGCACTTGCAGAGCTCTATTTGAATCACTGACATAGTTCCATGAAATCTCATCCAGCATGTGAGTGGTTGTGCACTTGCAAAGCTCTATTTGAATCACTGACATAGCTTCATCCAGCATGTGAGTGGCTGTGCACTAGCTGGGCCCTATTTGAATTACTGACATATATACCACCATAATATTCTATCCAGCATGTGAGTGGCTGTACACCTCCAGGGCTCTATTTGAATCACTGATATGCTTTTATTAATTCCCATCTAGCATGTGAGCAGCTGTGCATCTTTTAGGTTCTATTTGAACAACTGACATGCACTTTGTGCAATTTCATCCAGCATGTGAGTGGCTCTGCACTTGCTGGGCTCCATTTGAATTGCTAACATTACCTCCATGAAATTCTATCCAGATTGTGAGTGGCTGTGCATCTCCAGGGCTTTATTCAAATTACTGACATGTTTCTGTGAAACCCTATCAAGTTTGTGAGTGGCTGTGCACCTCCAGAGCTCTATTTGAATCACTGACATGCTTCTGTGAAATCCTATCAAGTTTGTGAGTAGCTGTGCACCTACAGGGCTCTATTTGAATCACTGACATGCCTCTATTAAATCTCATCCAGAAAGTAAGTGGCTGTGCACCTCCAGGGCTCCATTTGAATCACTGACATGCTCTCATGCAATCATATCTAGCATGTGAGTGGCTATGCAATTCTGGGCTCTATTTTGAATCACTGATATTCCTTTTGTGCAATCTCATCTAGCATGTGAGTGGCTGTGCACCTCCAGGGCTCTATTTGAATTACTGACATGCCTTTATTCAATCTTATCTAGGATGTAAGTGGCTGTGCACCTCCAGGGCTCCCTTTGAATCACTGATATGTCCTCATGCAATCATATCTAGCATGTGAGTGGCTGTGCAATTCTAGACTCTATTTGAATCACTGATATTCCCTCTGTGGAATCTCATCCAGCAGGTGAGTGGCTGCGCACCTCCTAGACTCTACTTGAATAACTGACATTTCATGTGTGCAATCTTATTCAGGGTGTAAGTGGCTGTGCACCTCCAGGGCTCTATTTGAATCACTGACATGCTTCTACAAAATCCTATCAAGTTTGTAAGTGGCTGTGCACCTCCAGGACTCTATTTGAATCACTAATACACCTTTATTAAATTTCATCTAGGAAGTAAGTAGCTGTGCATCTCCAGCTCTATTTGAAACACTGATATACCTTTATTAAATCCTATCTAGGCAGTGAGTGGTTGTGCACCTCCAGGACTTTATTTGAATCACTGATATGCTTTTATTAAATTCCATCCAGCGTGTGAGTGGCTATGCACCTTTTAGGCTCTATTTGAATCACTGACATTCCCTCTGTATAATCTCATTCAGAATGTAAGTGGCTGTGCACCTCTTTGAATCACTGAAGTGCCTTTATTAAATCTTATCCAGCTTGTGAGTGGCTGTGCACTTTCTGGGCTCTATTTGAATCACTGACATGCCTATATTAAATCTGGTCCAGCGTGTGTGTGGCTATGCATCTCCAAGGCTTTTTTTGAATCACTGATATGCTTCTATGAACTCCTATCCAGTTTGTGAGTGGCTGTGCACCTCCAGGGCTCTATTTGAATCACTGATATACCCTTATGAACATCCAGAAGGTTGGTTGCTGTGCATCCCTAACACTTGATTTGAATCACTGATATGCCACTATGAAATCCCTTCCAGGCAGTCAGTTGCTTTACATTTCTGGTCCTCATTTGAATCCCTGACATACAACTTTCACCTTTTGTTTAGTTTGTACATGTCTTCTCCCACCTACTTCTTTTTCCATACTGTTAATAGGCCTGCATTTTCCAGGTGGAACATGTTCAAGATCTTGTTGATGCTCAATTCAAGGTAAAACCATATCTCATTCTTTTTAGTTCCCTTTGCTTATGTATTCTCAATTATATAGTCACCTTCTATGTGTTTTTTTATTGGTCTGATAAATCTTACTCTTCTTATATGTATGATTCCTTATCACTATATGGTCAGCCATCCTTGTCTGCCTTGAACATTCTTTCTGGATTGTCCAGAAAGGCTCTAACTCCAATGATGGCTTCACCATGGCCTGGAAATTTTATCTCCAGACTCAGCATGCATTAGTCAGTCAAGAATTGGATGACTATCTGAAGTTGAAGGGCAGCAATGACTGGTTCACCACAAAACATTACTCATCTGAAGAAGAGTGTGCTGAATGCATGCAAATAGTTCTTAACAATCTCCTACGTATGTCCAGTTCCTGTCTTCTTTGAGTTGACTTGCTGACATATCTTTAGCCCATCCTAAAACCTCTACTTGATAACTTTGGGTCTGTTTGAATATGTGATTGCAGGTGCATCACTACTGGACATAATTAATGTGCCCCATCTTCACATATTTAACTTGTTAGCTACTTCTGGCCTTCTTTTTTTGTTAGCTTTGTGGTTTCATACCATTACATGCTCTTTCCTGCAAGTGTATAACAAAAAATCATATTCAGTGACCCCTATGACATTTTAAGTTGTAGATGCACTTCTACTGTGTGTCTATCCTGGTCTGCAACTCAGAGTTTATAAGATCCACAATGACAATGAAAAATGTGACAAGGGTAATTGCAGAATCCCTCATGATGCATTCCTCAGTGCGGACTTGGACATTGAATGGTGTTTGCCTCATAATCATCTTCATAAAATTCCATTCTGCTTCATTTCTCCTAAGCACTCTGATTTTTTGTTATCATGTCCCCTGGCCTGGATTCTCGTCTCCTCCAGAATACATAGGTGGTGGCTCCTCCACAACAATACTCGTCCTCTGCCTCCTCAATTCCTCAATTTCCCTCCTCAGCAACTCCACCTCAGTTCGAAGATCTACCGCCGTTTCCAGAAGTACACCCGTATGTATCGAGGGCGAAGTGTCTTGCGATTGAGGTGATGAACCATCCCTCAAATGAGGCGAGCGAGCAAAATGTAAATGCGGCATCGAGAGGACAATGGCGGGTAACCCCTAGATCCAGGTGTCATCGCTATAGCAAAGCCCTCCTCTGCCGCCCTACTCTGATCTGTAATTGTATTCCACTTTGATGTCTTCCAAGATTCGTTCAATGTGGACACCGCATTGCCAGCGAGGAAGGGCGTAGGAGTTGTAAGCAGACCTCTTCTCCCTGGATGCTCACCCATAGGAAGCGGGACAGGTACTTTCTCCGCAAGATCCTCCTTCTGTTTACTCCTTCGTCTTAGATAGAGGTATACTCCCAGAACGATGAGAAGCACCGCGCTAACGCCGCCTACGACCCCTCCTGCAATAGCAGCGACATCGAGGCCGACGGAATCCGGTTCTTTGGGGACGATTATCTCAATGTTGGTTAATCTGAAGCAAATCAATAACCTGTCGATTCCATCAAAGAGACGACCGAACGTACTTGAGCGTAAGCAACGCCAACATCGCTCCCTGAGCCGGGCTACGCAAAAGTAGACCATTGTCAAATCAAACGGGATCTCGGAACAGACACAAACCTCGCGACCCCTGAACTTGCGTTATACGTCGTGGGTGTGATACGGTTCGCTTCTCTGTAGAACAACTGCTTCAGGACCATAGACACCATGGCGTCTCGAGCTTCCAGGTTATCGACACCGGCCGCGGCAAATATTGTCCAATCTGAAATTTAGTGGCGGTTAGTTCTTCCACGTTTGCCTTCAATAAGACGGAAGGACACACGAGATTTAGTTCGCATTGGGTCGTTTCCGTCGTATTCAAACCCGAACGCCGGAGCACATGCATCATCGCAGAAACGTGAAGAGAAAGGCCAGCTCGGCATACCTGACCCTGCCTGTTTAACATACCACGCAGCCTGCACATTCAGAACCTTCAAATTTCAATGCATGATTAAACACAGCGAACTCGAAAGTGTGACGAGGAGATGCCACACCTTGTCGCTAACAAACCCAGTATTGAGCAGCTTTGATGCAAACAGATTGTATACCAGACCCCATGTCCCTTGATTCCCATGATATGGTCAGATTGGAACGTCAGGCTTTCCCAGTCTTGGGCGTATTGCGTTGCTTTGGCCTATAATATGGAGGTCGAATCAGATATCATAGACGCGACGAATAACTTACTAAATAATACTGGGTGTAATTGGTCAACGCGCCTTGCGGTTCCAGGGCACGGTTGATCTTGGACATGGCGTATATCCCCACAATGCCTTTGAGCGCGAGGTTCGAAGTGGAGGAGTTACTTAGACCATCAGCTGTCGTGCTGTACAACAGAAAAATCAGCATTGGAATTCAAAGGCAGGAAGAAAAGGTGATCGAAATTGACAACAAACATATACATACGTACTATCTGCTTGGCTGTAAGGTATTCGAGACGAAATAATCCGCCCATTTCTTTAACAAGAGGTACTGCAATGGAATTAACTTCGTCCACTGTAAGGATGTAATGGGAGACACATACGTGTCTATTTATGAACTGCCCTTCTCCTGACTTCTGTGCATGAGCGAGCGCCACAACGAGCATCGACCCACAATCTACGAAAAAAGGACCCAAATTGGATTAGATCCAAAAGCGCCACGGACTGTAACTCACCCTCAACCGCCAATAATGGGGAATTTGTGTTATTACCCATGGCATTCGGGGAACGCGACACCTAAACAGATTATCGACATTTACCAAATGCCCACGTTATAGTGGTAAATAAACACCCACCCAAATCGGACGCTGCATAATTATTGAAGTACGACGACGACCCTTGATATTCAAGGAGCGGCTGAGGTAAATGCCCCGCCAAAGAAGCGTTGAGGTACAAAAACGTCGGAAAGGCGGCATAGATAGTCTCTACTGGGTTGGCTCGCCTGCAATATGAATCCATTTTCATCCATACCACTCTCTGAAGGATCAGAAGAATGACATACCTGCTGACCCCAATGTCCTTCACGAAGACCTGCACATCCGATGTATTCCATCTCCCGTCCGTCTGCTTAGAAGTTGTGATTTCTATCGACGCCATCGTCTATCGCAGGGAGGTGGCAACCAAGTCCCCATACGCAGGTGATATTGCAGTTGCATCAGCCATGATCTTGGAGTCGAGGGAGACGGCTCGATCCAGAGCAGAGGGGTAATCTGAGAGAAATGCATCTATCTTGTATTAATCCATCTTAGTTGGGAATATTTAAAGAGAGAGAATGGAATACCGCCAATCCGATATTTTTATATGCCGCCCAGAAGAAAGAGCTCCTACTCTCGATCCCTCCATTCTTGAGCGAACGGTCGACGGAATCCCTGACAAACCCAATGCGAGAACAATGGGTACTGAAGTACGTGTTATGTTTCCTAGTTTTATCGAAAACGCTGTGACTGGCACATCCCCAGACGCGTTTGACTAATCATAGAAGGAAATCAGGGAGTAATTGTGCATGAGACGTACTGGTTGATGGCACGAGGGTTCTCACCTTGCGCCGACTGCAAGTTCCCATTCGCAAGGAAATATGGACGCGTGATGTTGTAGCTGCCCGTTTGCCAAGTCAGTCCTGGGGTCTAAAATAATTCGGTTTTAAAAGAGCAGCGAAATAACGAGAAATATGAACAGGTGATGATATCCCGAAATCACTTGTGTTATCCTCTGCTAGCTGGTTTACTTCGAGCATCGATGGCGCCGCTGTCCTTGACATGGAGTGGTACAATGAGGTATTCGTCGTCGTTCCCCATTGTATGACGCTGCTATCTGCGCTTGATGTAAATTCTGGAGGGGATGTAAGGAAACGAATGACTACGATGAAGCTAAGGAAGACTTACGTCCGGTAATTTCAGGGTAGATTTCAACCGAAATTGTATTTTCGTCGTTCGACCACGCGTTGAAAGTGATATATGAAAATGGAAAGGATTGTCGAACCCAGTCTGATGGCTTTCCGGAGCTTAATTGAGCCAGAAAAAAGAGAAGGAAGTACTTAGAGTACTCACCTCGATTGGACTCAGATATGTAATGTTCACTGTCACTGGACCCGCCCTGGCTGTGAATATCGTACGAGTCGGGGTAATATATCCTCCGCAACCGTCGCGTTCTGCCCAACACCTTGCCATTGCCAGCTTGAACCATCAACGCGAACCATCCCTCCCCATGTTCGCACCTAATCCATCCCAGTTAACATCCGGAGAATAGGCAGTGGACTGGAACATACTCTATTAGTCCATGCCTGCGGCCACTGACCACCGATTTGCGTTACATTCTTCACTGGGAGCCACGAGCCAAAGTACGGCGACCTCTGAACAAGTGGAATTGGAACAGGAAAACTCGACGCATATTGGCCTGACACCACAGAAACAGGTAAATACAACGAGCAACTCCGTGAGCGTCAGAGGGAGGGCGTCGATTGGCCACATCGAAATAGGTTATACCGAAGGTTGCGGGAGATAGAGAGGCCGATCGATGAACAACTTGGCGACGAGTGCACCATCTGCACCATCTGCACGAATATTTTTTTGATGCCCGGTCCAACAAGGCTTCCACTCAACTTCCACTATCTCCGGGCTCAATGAAGCTTCTCTAAGTATTCCGGTTACTCCCAGAATCACAAGATATACTTGCTGGCAGGTGATCTGGTGGGTCAAGACTGGTCAAACCTGGCCTACGATGATCGATGTCATTCATGCGGCTGATCAAAATGAGAGGCAAAGGGGCGGGCTCATCATCCGGCATTATTGAAAGGCAATGAACTTCGTCGTAAAGGCCCGAGAGCCGATGCCACATGCAAAGTGGTCGATGAACGCTAGACGGTCCTCGCGGAACAGTGCATTATGCGGAGTCGTATCGTTATGTATCAGCGGCAGCAATGATTGCTGGGGCACATCATTGCACAATGGAGAGGCAATCGACAAGCTCAATCATCCCAGTCCAAGAGCTTACAAGTTCTCAGAATCTCAGCTACATGACGTCGATCAGGAGAAAAAGGCATCTCGTACCCATAATGCTAAATTCATCGTTACTATGCCGCAGTGATATTGGCGTGCCGGAACAGGAAAACTTGGCACATATTGGACCCACACTGAGGAACTAATTAGGTACCAAGCAACCCTCTTGATCAGCGTTGGGGTTTGGTTGGGGTCGGAGGGAGTCGAGTCTAAGAGCCCGTCCACAAAAAGATAAGTGATATGGGAGAAAGGGCGGAGAAAGGGAGGCTCTTGGAGTTGGCAAGGAAGTGTACTGTCCTACTTACCTCCCCCTGGTGTGCTGTTTTTTGATGGCGTTCCAATGAAGGACTAGTACGCCCGAAAATGGGAACAACAGATGCGATCCGTCACGTGCGGTGCTACACGTCAATTCCAGACGCGCTCCATCACTGGATGCCTCGATCTCAATTGTACAGCACATAGGATCTAGAAATGTAACTATATTTTGCTCTCTCTCGCTCCCGAAAAAAAAGACTGCTCAGGAACTTAGGCGCCTTGGAGTCCTAGACTCACAGGTATTAGGCTTCGGAGAACATAAAAGAAACTTGGGTCTTGGAATTTCGCGCTCTATCCACTGGAGGATTCATCGTATTTTTAAGCGTGAGTGATGCATTGTGCTAAAGTATACCGACGGCCGAAAGTTTGAAGGGTAATCGCTGGGTGTGGATGGTAAGAAATTTCAGTGTAGCAGACAATGGAAAGGCGAACTCGAGGAATATCATGGCACAATCTGACTCAAGCTAGCCCCTGCAAGGCAGGAGGGCAGTCAGGGCTCGAACAATAAACGGAACTTCCCCTGATGGAGACGTCGAAAACAATAATGCGTGACCATTGATAAATTCAT
>Ga0307517_10006543_pt1 | contig 17237 bp, 6 predicted proteins | sample 23_EM_MG_FD_194515 | JGI IMG/M metagenome (GOLD analysis project Ga0307517, IMG submission 194515) | Populus trichocarpa ectomycorrhiza microbial communities from riparian zone in the Pacific Northwest, United States - 23_EM | ecosystem: Host-associated > Plants > Roots > Unclassified | place...
CGGCAATTTCAATCAAGCCCCGAGGTCGGTTTGTAGCTGAAAAGAAAGCAGCCTCTCAGTTCCAAATTTGCTCTAGAGGGCGTGGCTGATGATGATTGTGGGAAATCAATTGGCTAGATGTTTTTAGTGTTGTTTATGCTTCATCCAAACAGGACTCCATTGCTTGACTTCCTCTATTATTGCAAGAAATATGTAACTGTGGAACTTCAACTCAAAAAACAAAAATCCATAACTCGCCAGGTTTTCCTCATTTCACTTCAGCACTTCTACTGATTCTACATAATATGCCGACTTTTCTATAAATTTTACATAATATTATTGCACTTATTCTAGAACCAGCTAACATGAACTGGAAGGCCTTCCAACCACCAATCCAAATAAAGCAAACGACACAACAAGAGCTATGGATTTGAAGGGTTGTCAGATTGCCGAAGCATATATGTAGCCGTATGGTGTTCTACTTGGTATGTCCTCAGATTTATCAAAGATGGCCCTTGGCAGGATCTGTGAAGTAGAGCAAAGGGTTATAAAGCTAATCTCACCATGCCAGCTTCATGGCCCTTGGCAGGATCTCTGTCATGTAGAGCTAATTCCGTTGAGTATTACCCGTTGCAGCCTCAATGAGGACGCGCAGCCAATTTACATCAAACATAACCAGAACCAAGACTGATTCTTGGTTATAAATTTTAAGGTAACCATATCATATGAGGACTATTCATATGACAATATCCATGACAAAACCAACAAACTTCTTGGATATAAATTTTTTTTTCTGATCTTTCCTTGAGTAATCAAGCCCTTCTCTGCGGCATCGAGATCATTTTACGCAATCTTGCATCATTAAGAAATTTAAAGCCAACATGTTCTATGCATGTCTTTATTAACACTAGAGCAAGGATTCATTGTTTCTAGCTTGGCGTCAACACAACAGTTGACAGTTGTTGAGATACACCGTCGGGGTATGGCCAATCAACATCAGAGGCCTGCAAGAAAAAAGGTTGGCGCATACTACTGTTATTTGAGACCAAGATGACATGAACAGTACAAGTGAGCAGCAGCTGATTATCTTCGGTAACATCTTTCTTGATCATGCCCTTGCCCTCTGTTTCTTTCTGAAATATCTGCAACTTCAGAAATTTAGAAGATTGAGAAAAAAATGAAACAATGTGAGCATAATTCATGAATAATAGCTCTCAATTACTATTCTTAATTTCTTTTTTCTTGCTTTTTTTTATTGAACTCGTAACTTCCTGCTTTCAAAATCCATGTCATCAACTGGGCAAAATCCTTGAAATGGCAGTTTAATATATTATGTGAACACCATCTTCCATTTGAGCGAAATCAAGCTCCGTTGGGAGGATAAGCATTAAGCAATAGCCCAGCTCTTTCTACAAAGTCAGATTACTAACAAGTCTCACAGAATCGGCCAATGGGGCATTCATTGGTCTAGTAGTCAAGAACAGAAAACTAAGATCCTGAAAGTCCATATTCCTATCCCAGAAAAACCAACAAAAAAAAATCCTTTGAAGGCCATTCTTGTGTCCAAGAACTTGGAATGGAAATGCTTCACAATCTTTCATATTACCATCCAAGAACAAATAACTAATTATCTCAAATCACTCGCAAACAACCATTGTATTTGAGTGTCTAGTGATGCAGGTTTGTAGGAAGGCCTCTGAGATTGCTCGACAAATCCCACATTGACAAAGTATGAATAATGAGACAAGGCATGTAGTATAAATTAGAAGCACCCACCAACGTTAAACATACTTACCTGGACGGGATCAATGGGTGATCAAGAAGACCTATGGTCTAGGTCAGTGACCTCCATTGCACGCCGGAGGGGTGCTGGCCTAAGGTCTCCCCAAGAGGGAGAGCCTGCGTCAAAATTTGTGGTAGAGGGGGCTGCGCAAGTCGCGGCCCCTGCCTAATTCTAGTCTTAAACATCAATTACTTTTGGATTACTTCTCCTCGAGGTTTATGCACTCTTTCGTCGTACGTTCTGGCCATTATATGTCATTACAGTTGGCAGCAATTATAATCTTATCTTTGATTGAAAAGGGGCAGCTGACTGTTCAAGTGCAAGGGATGCATGCAATCAACAATTTGTTTTTACCTTTACCAAATGATTATAAGAAAAAAGAGCCGCCATTAGTTTGATTTCTGAATTGGAAGAGAGAGAATTTCAACTTCTTAAATTTTGAAGCATGGCTTATGTGGCTCAACTGACAGTCATGATGCCTGCCTCAACACCTAATGGAGTCGAACAGCTGAGGATAGATAACGCTCTCCTGCGCTAGTAAAAAACATGTATGCGCAGCAAGAAAATCAAAGTCTTAGCAGAGGTGGATTTAGAACATGTAGTTATAATTTTTATGGTCAAACAGAGATTGCTTTATGAGAGTAGCGAAGTAGGATATACTTCGAAACCTAACTTGAGGAAGGGAAAATTAACTAATTACAACAATGAGTTTCCCAGCATTTTCCTGTCTCTTTGCTAGCCTTATCGCAGCAGCTGCGGCACCAGGTGACATCATACCTGTGGGAGAAGTCAAGATTCATTACAGAACTCTAAAAAAAAAACCTGTTTTGAGAATTTGATTCTAGCTTGATGCCCTTGGATAGGAATCTCGAAATAGTAGTGGGAGTACCAGTAGACCTTCTTTCAATGCAAGCAGCTTGGCTGTTTCTATAACTTCCTAAATGGCTGGTAGGAGCAAGAAATTAGCAGAAGGATATTCTACGCTGCCTTTACACACAGAGAAGTTGGGCGTGTAAAAACCATAGTTATAACACTTGTTCCAGTCCAAGACTCCATGGATCGAGTTTGATAGTTCAACACACAACAGCATTGTTTTTTTTTTCATTGAAACAACATTGTTTAAGATAAAAAAAAGAAGAAGAAGAAGCATTGGAGTTAACCCTTATGAGTCAAATGAGTCAATTAAATTTGATTGGGTTAACTTTTAAAACGATTCAAAATAAAATTTAGTCAAGCCATATTTGAGTCGAAAGTATATGGATTGCTCTGCTAGACCCGCTGGGACTGATAACTGCTGTAAAAGAGAAATAGTCCATGCAGGTGGAAATATGTTGGTGTTCAAATCACTAGTTTTAATACACCAATAAATACTTCAACTCTGTTAACAGGTTGATTTTTGGCGAAATCATTGCATTTCCTACTCTAGCTCTTGGTTTTACCAAATAGTCTGATTTGTGTGTGGTCCTGCAGTTAGGACAAGGCTCTCAGATATCCCACATCGAGAAAGAGGAAAATGAGCTGTCATCGAGTGCCTATAAGTACCAAAGCAAACAGCATTATACAGTTACGCAGCCGTGCGGTGGGCACAGAGCGAACTATTCTTTCGCCTTTTACTAAAGAATACCGTGTGCTCGCCGCAGATAGCGGCATACGCTTATTTTTGAAGGGTTCTCTTCTCTTTAGAAGAGCTCCAACAACTCTAGTTCTAAATCTTGGATGTGCAGCGCGTGATTTTAGGACATTGCCTGGTCAAGCTAAAACTTATTTCCTTGTGTGCTTAATGTACTGTTCGTGCGCATGGCAGCACCGTTAATTTATAGTCAAATGAGAACTTTTTGTAATGAATTCGTTATATCTCAACTGTACAAAGAAACAAATTAAATTTAAACAATAGTGACGAAAAACTTAAGTGCTAACGAGAGCACATGGTAAGCAGCATATGCATGACATTGTAGTTGCCGCACAAGTTTTTTGAGATTGTCCTTTTGCTGTAATTCTCCATTGGTGCCGGTGAAATACTTGTTTATTGAAAATACTCAAATAGATTATATATTTCCCTCAGCCGATTTTCTGCCTTTATTATCGATAGAGATTGTATATATCGACGAGACACCTATGACTTTGATTAATGACGAAGGGGCAGCTGCCGACTGTTTTGGATGTAATGTACTTTTTGGTGAAATCAATCTCCATTGTATCTATGGTGATTAGGACAATAAACATTATTTAGGCAAATGGCCTTTAATCCTTTTTTTTCCGCTTGAAAAGTCGGATTGCTTGCAATTCTCTAGTGATGCAGAACTCAACGCTGAGGTCCTTGGAGTTAAAATGCATTTGTCTCTCATCCCTAAATATCAAGAAGAAACTCACAAGATCAACCTTTGAAGTTCATTTCTGGGTTCAAATATTTTGGATGGAAATGCCTCACAATCTTCATTCAATGTTTGGTTTTTTATTCCCTAGGGTAATCAATCAATTTTGCATTATTGAAAACTGTGAGAAGCAAACAGAGTGGTTGCAAGGAAGCCGAGGAGGTTGCTTTGCTCCCTAACCATCTCACATTGTTCGAAAGTATTTGACAAGGCATGTGGGTATAAATAAATAAGACACCCAGAACAACGGGAGACATAGTTACCTGGACGGTATCAATGGGTGACCTCCGTTGCACTTAGGAGGGGTACTAGCCTAAGGTCTCCCAAGTGGGAGATCCTTCGTCGTAATTTGTGGCAGAAGGGGCTGAGCAAGTCACGGCCCCTGCCCATTTATAGTATAATTGCTCACCCCTAGATAAGAGGTTTTTCCAAAATGAGGTTGAAAGCTTCTCAGATTAAGCATGAAAAAACATTATCTTGACGCAATTCATTCAATATTAGTACCAATCGTGAGTAATAAGATGAAAAGAGTGCCCATTCAAATCAAATGACAGAAGTGATTTGAACGAGGAACAAACAGTGAATAGCAATTCAAAACACTATTATGGAACTTGGTCTCCCGACACTATGATTCAAGTTCTTAATCCATCCCACGAGCCCTTTGTTAAATACAAATGCATGGAGCAGAAATGCCTCCACATTATTTGCAACCCAAGTGTCGGGCTCATAAACCATGAAAAAGGAAATTGTCAAAACCTCAATCAGAATTTGCTGAAAGCCATGTTCTTCACCTCAAGGCTCAAAAACCATGTTCTCGGCCTCCTTCTTCACTGATTCAAAAAGCACAGAGGATAGGTAACGCTCTCCAAAACTAGGGAAGATCGCCTGTTAACATTAGAAAGAAAAATAAGATGCTCAGATAAAAAGACACCAAAAAGGTCAAAGTGCTAGAATCAGTGCATAGAACAAATAACAAAGAGAAATGCAACACATGTTCAAATGCAACGCTTTTAAGTTTTGCCCAAGAAATAAGGTTTAGATCATCATTGTTATCATACTTCTAAAGTTCTATCTCACTTTTAATTGTCCAAGGACATTCAATGCGTGATTTGGTCAACAGAAATATCAAGGGAAAAATGGTTGCTAGATTGTCATTGAATTTTACTATCTGGGAACGAATTTGTTTCTTCTATGAGATAGCTTTGGAAAACAGGCTCAATAGCAAGTTGCAGATTGATCTGCAGAGGAAGAAAATCAAACTTACAACAATGAGTTTTCCAGCATTTTCAGGCCTCTTTGCTATCTTAATTGCAGCAGCTGCAGCAGCTCCAGATGATATCCCTACCTGAAATTCAAATGATCCCATCAAAAGAATTCTCGATTAAAGTCATGCCAAGAAAATTGATGCAGTTAACAGATTTGAGTGCTGCAGAGTTCCTTCTTGCAACAACTATCAAATAATTGCAAGCTTACCAGCAGTCCTTCTTTCAAGGCGAGAAGCTTTGCAGTTTCAATTGCTTCTTCACTTGATATCTGCAAAGTCAAAAAGGTAGTCTCTCAGGAATGAATGCAGTATGGAAATACTGAAAGAAAAAAAAAAAACATTCAATATTTTTCTTTACAGGCATAAAACAGAGCATGCTATGGAGATTAGACTTGAAGAATTTGTGTTTTGTAGTTTTAGCCAATTGCTTCTTCACAAAAAAAAATATATCAATATTTTTCAATTGCTTCTTCACTTGATAATGGAGTTTTAGCCACATGTTTTGGGAACCATATACTTTCTCGAAGTATAAATCTAGTCTTTAGAATAAAATGAATGATAGAAAAACCTAGTGACAGAAATCAAACAGCCTCACGATTTCACATGATGACTGATATTAACATTTATATAAGATAACACAGGCTTACTTGAACAGTTTCATCAAGTAAATCGACATTCAAAACTCCAGGTATAAAGCCAGCACCAATTCCCTGGATCTTATGTGGACCTTGGATCCATTCCGGCACACAATGATAAAGTTAGTCCAAATATAAATACATGGAAAAAGCAGCTGCTTCAAAAGGAGAGAATCATATGGGGCATGTCCAAGTATGAAAAATGTTGCGCAAAGTTTTGAATTTTGATCTCAAAAGAATGCGAGCCACATAGCTCAGTAGTTCCAACAACAATTGGGAAATCATTCAAACATAGAAAAACAATTTATAACTCCTAACACATTTACTTTGCTGATTTGGCACAGTAAAAGTCAAAGGGATAGACCAGGATCCTAGAACCAAGAAATCATATAACTTTTTATTTGTTTTTTGCATATGGAAAAAAAAGTAAATAATTATAATCACTGTTTACTTAGACTGCATAATTTGACATCAAATTTATGAAATTTGAATGATAGGTTATTAGTAAAAAAAGAATGCAAATGAAAGACCAAGAAATCATGACTCACCAGGTTTCCCTCCAGACAGCACTGCACTTTCAACCGGTTCTACACCATAAAGCTAAACAAAAAGATGGAAGAATAGACAGCAAGATAAGAAAAAATATAAATAATGAAGAAACTTCAATACCATAAATTAAAAAAAAAAAATTAACACCAAATAAAATAATGCAGAGAAACCAACCTTTATATCAGGGTTTTGCTCCTTGAGATACTTCCCTGCTCCAGTTATTGTACCCCCGGTCCCTATCCCAGAAACAAAGGCATCAACTTTCCCACCTGAGCCTTTCCAGATCTCTGGTCCAGTTGTCTCATAGTGAACCTGACCAGGCAACATCAGTCTGATTGTAATTCTCTCAAATCAGTAGGTCAAAAAATATGCAAAAGGTTAAAAATGAAACCTTTGGGTTGGCAGGATTTTCAAATTGTTGCAGAATATAAGAATTAGGTGTCTTTGCCGATATCTCTTCTGCCTTCTGAACAGCCCCCTTCATACCTCTGGCTGGATCAGTAAGGACCAACTCAGCTCCAAAAGCAAGGAGAACCATTCTTCTCTCTAGACTCATCGAAGCAGGCATGGTAATTATCAATCTGTAGCCCTTAGCAGCTGCCATGAATGCCAGCCCTATGCCAGTATTGCCACTCGTAGGCTCAATCAGGACACTCTTCAGCATTAAGAAGGTAAACCATGTCAACATGCAAGTTCTTTCATGATAACACTTTAATGACAGTCATACTATTTTGTATGCAATGAACAGAAAATAAATTGGTTGTCTGGCAATGGCTGGAATATGTCATTACAAGGATTGGCAACAAAGCAACATCACCAGCAGACATAAATTTTCTGATTCAATGAAGTCTTGCCAAGAATTGTATTAATCAAATTTCAATTGCTATAAATGACTAATCACTCATTTTCAAGGCAAAAGAACCTAACTTGGACTTAAAATTCTTATATCACGTCTGTTTAAGTAGGATTGAATTACTAACCTCACCCGCCTTGATAAGCCCCTTCTCCTCTGCATCTGTGATCATACTATACCCAATCCTACAAGAAAGGGGGGAAATATCATATTATATTAAGCTAAGCAAACCAAAATCACGTCAATAATGATGTTCTAAAGTCCCTATCTGTTCTTGTTAATATCACATCAATAATGATGTTCTAAAGTCCCTATCATTACATAGAAACAAAAACATCACAGATTTCCACAAGGGAAAATTTTCAAATCTACAAAATCTTGGCACCCAAATAAGCCTAAAAGCTATGATCATAGCCAAACTTATAAACAAAGCATAACACTTCTCAAATTTCCCACAAAACAATACGAATCTAACTAATACCTGTCTTTGACACTCGAGCAAGGTTCCATCATCTCCAGCTTGGCAGCAATTCGCGCCACACAACCATCCACAACATTGTTGAGATACACCAATGGTGTTTTACCAATAAGCTATATTAAACCAAATACAAAAGAAAATATAAGCCATAGCTCCCATATCAAAGAATCCAAAACCAGGTTCGCAATTTTGCAAATGGCAATGGAGTCAACTTACTTCAGTGATATCTTTGGCAATTGAACCCTTCTCCTCTGCCATTTTTGTTCAGGTTACTGCACAAACATAGAAAACACCGAGTGATCGGCTAAAAAAACAAGCTAAAAGGGACAAAACTTTACTGAAAAATTAACACATAGTGCAACCATTGAAACAATTCACCAAAACCGAATTTAGATTATAAAGAAATGGTTTCAAGAATTCCAGGTTTCAATTGGGCCACTCGATATCTAAACTGAACCCACAAAAAACACCGTTTTGAAATTAATATATATAGCATCAACCCAGAATAATAATAAAAAAGAAAAGAAAAGAAAAACCTTCTAATCAAAACCCTCCACCAAAAATCCATGAAGACATAGGAAACTAAAGCTTCTAAAAAAATCCAGTATGAACCCCCATAGTATCAAGGAGGAAAATTTGAGAAAAGATGCAACAAACCCTGAAATTCTTGAACTTGAAGCAACGTGGTTATAAAGCTAAAACCTTTTTTTCAAGAAAAAACAGGGAAATGAAAGAAAGTTGACGCAAAAAGGAGTTTTGAGAGCCTTAAAAGACTTACCACTAAAACCTTATCAATCTATGCATAGAAAGAACAAAGAAAGTAGAGAGCTTTAGGCAAGGATAGAACAAGCAATGATAGCTGATATTTATATATCAAAAAGAAAGAAATAATAATAATAATAATAATAATAATAATAATAATAATAACTTTATTTGCAATTTTTCACTACTTTATTTTTTAGCATTTTTTTCATAATATTTTAATTTAAAATGATTCTCCTCGGCCAGCTATTTTATTATATTTTTTTGTTATGTGTAGTTGTCAAAGTCTGTTGCTTTTTTGCTTTAACCTTACTTTTCTGTCACTGGCAACAACAGTTTTATTATATATTAGCTATTGGCTTTATTATTTTTCTTTTTTTTTTTTACTAATTATTGTTTTGAAGATAAATCCTAAAACTCTTAACGTCTGTTTAGAATTATTTTGTTTTTCAAAATAATTTTTTACTTTAAAATATATTAAAATTATTTTTTTATTTTTATTATTAGCAAAAAAATATTAAACAGCATTAAAAAATATTAATTTAATATTTTTCAAATCAAAAATACTTTTAAAAAATATAAACAAAAACTCTTTCACAAAATTTCTCAAATGTTGATTTAAGATCAATCTAACAGCTATGACTCATTGCACTGACATTAATAACAATAATTATTAAATCATATCTTGGATAAGATTTGAGTAATGAATGTATAGATTGATATGAATTAATTAAAAATATTAAAAGTTAAAATAAATTTTTAAAAATAATTAAAAAATATCAATGATTTTTTAATTGAATCTTGCCGAGTCAACTCTTTTAATTTATTTATTTTTAATTTGAACAGTTGGATTTAATATCAGCGTTAATAACTTCTATTTTATCTCTACTAATTATCTCTCCTTGACAAGAATTAACCCACTTGTATGTCTTTCTTTCTGCGCTATTTCTTTATGTTGAAGGCAAATTAACAGAGAGATATTTGTATTTGAAAGCTTCAGTTTTTTTTTTTTTTGGGTGTAGAAAAAGTTTTAAAAATAAGTTATATAATAAACCTATACATCAACTACTCTTGCTGGTAAAAACAAATGAAAAAAAAATTATTAGGGGTATAACTCAATTGATCAGGCCATGTGTTCGTTTTTTAGAGGTCACCAGTCCGAGTTTCATAAATCTCAGAACAACTAGATGCTTACATGGTCATTAACTTCATAACTTATAAGATTAGTCGAGATACGTGTAAACTGATTCGAATAGCCATATTAATTAAAAATAAATAAATAAATACAAGAACTTATGGGAGAAACATGAAAAGTTTAAGCCTTTTTTTTTTCTTTTTTATAGTAGTTTTAACCCTTATTTAGGTGAACTTAGTGGTAATTTTATTTTTATTTTTATTCTTTGACAATATAGAAGAATAAAACGAAGGAGATGGAAATTGAAAACGAAAGGGATCACTGTGTGTGTGTGTTTTACATGTGTAATTGATTTTGGGAGAATTTTTTTAAAAAGTATTTTTTAATTAAAATAATATTTTTTTTATTTTTAACATCAATATACTAAAATTATACAAAAACACATTAATTCAACGTTTTTCAAATGAAAAGCAAATTGCAACATAAAAACAAACACTCACTCCATGATAATGACTAGACAATTAATATGGTAATTGGGAAAAAAAAAAAAACAAATCTATGAATAAGAAAGTATACAAGTTATTTCAGCCATTAGATCTACATAAATAAGAAGCTCAAAGATGGTCTTTTAATGGTGGATTTTTCTTTTAATGTGCTTCTGTTAACCATTTCCATGGATAATTTCTTGTGTCTTAATGGTAGGGTAGGAGTAATTCTTACGATTAAATACTATATTCTCTATTTTTTTCATTGGATCTTATACAGATCATTTGTATATGAAAAAAAAATTATAAAAGATTATTTTTCTCCCAGCTTTTTTTTTTAATTCGAACAATAAATGATAATGTGGAAAATATATAAATCAATTAAATGAATGAGAGGAATTAATTACAAATGAACAAACACTGATGTGAGAAGATTTTTAATTTTTTAATTTAATATCTTTTTAATATGTAACTTGACAATGTATTTAGAAAATAATTTTTATTTTTATTTTGTGGATGGTATTTAATTGTTATTCAAGGTGCTTGATGCTCATAAGATTAGTTGAAGTGACTATATTTATGTTATAATTTTTTATGAAAAAATTAAAAAAATAAATATGAAATAATGAGTATATCTTGTAACTAGAAAAATTGGATTATTGCAAATTAGAAGTCATGGAAATGAAAATGAGAAATCAAATAAAAATATTTCTGTTAATTTTTATTTTCCAAAGGAAATCGAGTAGGAAGCCGTGTGTGTATATATATATATATATAGAGAGAGAGAGAGAGAGAAGAGAAAAAAAGGAAAAATTTAAATGAAATCTTTCTGCAATTTCTATTGTCCATAAATTTGTCTTGGACTCTGTTTAGCAACGTGGTTTGCGTGTTAATTTTTTTTAAAAAAATTATTTTGATATATTAATTTAAAAAATAATTTAAAAAAATAAAAAAAATATTATTTTAATACATTTCAACATTAAAAACATTTTAAAAAATAACTGGAGCCATATTTCTAAACAAAATATTAATCTAGCCTCCTGGGTGCACCGAAGGCCAAACTTGCATTAATTAATATACATATGTGCCCAGCAGTTGTGATTAGAAGTTGCTAACATATTTCAATGTTTTATTCCAGTAAGGGCTGGCAATCAATATTATTTAAATACAAACTACAAAAACTTTCGAAATAATTAAATAAATCTTGTAATATTAAAATTCCGCCTGTCTTATACACCTGCATGTATATATATTATACTAGTTATGTGACACTTGCTTTGCCGTGGATGATTTTTTTTTCAATAAAAAAAATTATATATGTAGGATTTTTAACGTATTTTTATACAAAAATAAAAATATATATATAAATACATGTAATCAAATAAATCAACAATTATATGTATATTAATAAATAATAAACAATAACCAAAAATAAAATTAAAAAAATCAAGAAACAAATGTCAGATATTGATCAAGATATTTCATCATGTAAGACGAAATATTTACTCGGTTGTGTTTTAGAATTTTTTATTGAAATATTTTTTATTCAATTAAATGATAATATAAATAGACATACACATTAAATTGATTGAATAAAAAAAATAAAAAAATAACATTTACCTACTCAAAAGATGAGAAGAAAAAATAGATGAATAAGAAAAATCTCTTCAAAGATCAAATACAGACAAAATAAAAATAAAAAAACTGTAATTTAAAAAAGGCTCTTCAAACAAAATAAAAGAAAGAATAATTATTGATTTAAATATAAATAAAAATAATAAATTTTTAAAAAATATATAAAAAACACATTGATCTAAAAAAATAGAAAAACAAAAAACAAAAGGTTAAGGGTTGTTGAGTCTAGCAGGTCAAGCCAATTTGTTTGGCCTATTTTGTTTTGACTCATCCGCTTGGGCTCTTTTTTTTGTTGCATACGGGGTGGATGACATGATATTCACCCTAATTTTCTTTGAAAACAAAATCAGACGAAGTGTTGTTTGATTTTTTCCAATTTTCAACCATTGTGATGGTTGAGAAATCAAGGTTTAAGATTTTTGGACCAAAAACCAGTTTTTCAACCCATTTCTGATCCCAAAAACCTATAAAACACCCTAGTAACCATGATAGATCTATCAATGACTTAAAAAACCTCTTAAAAATCAAAATCAACCCAAAACCAAAAAATTTCCTGAGCTTAGATTTGTTTTTTGACGAAAATCAAAGGTAAAAAAAAAACTAATATGAACTCCCCTCATCGAATGAAACTATTTAACAGAAATATCGATCATTTTTGTAACCTAAATCAATATCATAGATATTTTTCTCTTTATATATCAGAATTTAGCGACTATTCTCTCTTATCTCTTAAATTAGAGACTATAAAATAAAAAAATAAATTTCTGTATCAAAATCAAATTAAAAAATATAGATGTATTGGATTTGAATAATTTTTAAAATATAAAAACTAAATTAAACTTTTTGTATGAACTTTAAAACCATCACTCAATTTATACGCATTTTTTATTTTGGTTTTTTGTCTTTAATTCTATTCCTAGTTAATAAATTTAATTTAATTGCTCTTGAATTTGGCAAAAAATAAAAAGTAATTACATAAAAATTAAATTGAAAATAAAATTATGAATAGTTAATCTACAGTAAAATATAAAAGGACGCAAAATATTGGCTCGACAATAACTACCCCCGCGTTTTAGTTTTTTAACATTGATAAATTTCCATCTCTTGAATAGAAAAATAAATATTGCCAGCTCAGATAGTTTGATTGCTATGACCACCGGGATGATCCCGGACTTGCCTGCTTAAATAAATAAAGACAATTTTTGTACGTAAGGACACGTTATTTGTTGACTTTGGATGCAATTATTTTGTAGGCAAACTCGTGTTTAAAGTTATCTAAACGCTAATCAAATTATAATTAATTTAACAAAAAAGTAATTAAAAGATTACTAGTTTTAAAAATTATTTTTTATTATTTTATAATAGTTTTAATGTACTGATATTAAAAAAATATAAAAATATTATTTTAATATATTTTTAAATAAAATATTATTTTAAAAAATATTAATCCCAAACATGTTTGAAGTCATGTACAAATTATAATCAATTATTTTTAGGTGTTTTTTTTTATATTTCTAGTTTTAAAAAATATTTTTTATTATTTTATAATAGTTTTAATGTACTGATGTTAAAAAAATATAAAAATATTATTTTAATATATTTTTAAATAAAATATTATTTTAAAAAATATTAATCCCAAACATGTTTGAAGTCATGTACAATTAACACGTGTACTGGTGCCCTTTTTTTAACAAGGATATGTAAATCTTGAAAATTATTATTGAAATAATGTTTAGCTCGTGAAACAATTAAAAAAATAAATGGTTAAAATAGAAAAGACACATTATTTTTCTTTTTATTTTGAAATTATATAAATTTATTTTAAAATTTTCTTCAAATTTATTTTTACATCTTCATTGCTATGATTTTTAAAAATAAAAAATTATTATTTTAATATATTTCAGCATAAAAAATACTATAAAAAACAACAACTATACTTCTAAATAAGCTATTAATCTAGGACTCCTGGGCGCATCGAAGGCCAAACTTGCATTAATTAATATAAATATGTGCCCAGCAGTTGTGATGGCAATCAATATTATTTAAAGACAAACTAAAAAAACTTTCGAAATAATCAAATAAATCTTGTAATATTAAAATTCTGCATGTCTTATACACCTGCCTGTATATAAATTATACTAGTTATGTGACACTTGCTTTGCTGCGAATTAATTTTTTTTCAAAAAAAAATTTGTATATATAGGTTTTTTAATATGTTTTTATACAAAAATAATATATATATATATATATATATATTAATAAATAAATAAATAATAATAATAAACAATAACCAAAATTAAAATTGAAAAAATTAAGAAACAAATTTCAGATATTCATCAAGATATTTCATCTTATAAGACGGAATATTTATTAGGTTGTATTTCAGAATTTTTTATTAAGATATTTTTTATTCAATTGAATGATAATATAAATAGACATACACGTTAAATTGATTGAATAAAAAAAAATATCATGCAAGGCTAAACATGATAGAAATATTATTTGAAAATAAAAAAAATACATTTACATACACAAAAGATGAGAAAAAAATAGATGAATAAGAAAAATCTCTTCAAGTATCAAATACAGACAAAATAAAAATAAAAAATTGTAATTTAAAAAAGGGCTCTACAAACAAAATAAAATTGAGAATAGGTATTGATTTAAATATAAATAAAAATAATAATTTTGAAAAAAAACATAAAAAAACACATTAATCTAAAAAAATAAAAAAATAAAAAACAAAAGGTCATACGTTGTGGAGCCTAGCAAGTCAAGCCAATTTGTTTGGCCTATTTTGTTTTGACTCGCCCGCCTGGGCCCTTTTTTTGTTGCATACGGGGTGGATGACATGTTGTCCACCCCTTTTGAAAACAAAATCAAATGAGGCGTTGTTTGATTTTTTCCAATTTCCAACCACTGTGATGGTTGAGAAATCAGGGTTTAAGATATTTTTTTATCAAAAAACCAGTTTTTCAACTCATTTTTTACCCCAAAAACCTAGAAAATACCCTAGGAATCATGATAAACCTATCAATGACCTAAAAGAACTCTTAAAAACCAAAATCAAACCAAAACAAAAAAAATTCCCGAGCTTGGATTTGTTTTTTTGACAAAAATCAAAGGTAAAACAAAAACTAATATGAACTCTCCCCGTCAAATGAAACTATTTGACAGAAATATCAATAATTTTTGTAACCTAAATCAGTGTCATATATATTTTTCTCTCTCTATGTTAGAATCTAGAGACCTTTCTTTTTTATCTCTCAAATTAGAGACTATAAAATAAAATAAAAAATAAAATTTTATACCAAAATCAAATTAAAAAATATTGATGTACTGGATTTGAATAATTTTTAAAATATGAGAACTAAATTAAATTTTTTGTATGAATTTTAAAACCATCACTCATTTTACACGCATTTTTTACTTTGGTTTTTTGTCTTTAATTCTATTCCTAGTTAATAAATTTAATTTAATTGCTGGTAAAAAAATGCAATTACATAAAATAAAATTGAAAATAAAATTATGAATAGTTAATCTACAGTAAAATATAAAAGGAAAATATTGGCTCGACAATAACGTTGATAAATTTCCATCTCTTGAATAGAAAAATAAATATTGCCAGCTCAGATAGTTTGATTGCTATGACCACCGGGATGATCACAGACTTGCCTGCTTAAATAAATAAAGGCAATTTTAGTACGTAAAGACACGTTATCTGTTGACTTTGGGTGCAATTATTTTGTAGGCAAACTCGTGTTGAAAGTTATCTAAACGTTAGTCAAATTATAATTAATTTAACAAAAAATTAATTAAAAGATATATATTTTTAATTAACACGTGGATTAGTTTAAAATAATATAAAGAACATTGAGTAAAAAAAAAGGAATCAAAGAATGATGATGAAGAAGATCTAGATATAACAAGGAGAAGATATATTTGATATGGTTCAAGAATTTTTTGTAATGTATTATTTTATATTCCCAATCCTAAGTACATGTTACAACCATAACTATTTTTATTTTTAGGTGTTTTTTTTAATATTTCTAGTTTTAAAAAAATATCAATTTTTTTATTTTAATATATTTTTAAATAAAAAATTATTTTAAAAAATATCATATATTGAAATACCAAACATGTCTGCAATCATGTAGTGTACTAGTGCCTTTTTTTTTTAACAAGGATATGTAAATCTTGAAAATTATTATTGAAATAATGTATAGCCTTGAAACAATTAAAAAAAGATAAATGGTTAAAATAGAAAAGACACATTATTTTTCTTTTTATTTTGAAATTATATAAATTTATTTTAAAATCATCTTCAAATTTATTTTTACATCTTCATTGCTACCTCTTAAACCAAGTATATATTTTTTATATATATTTTTATTTAATATGTCATGGGACATTATCTCAAAACATCTAAGAATAGGTTTTTTATTTTTAAAGGAAAAGTACGATTCATTAATTATCAATCAATATTATATTGGATTAAAATATTGGAACAAAATTCCACTCGTATCATAATCATAATTTGTAGAGTTTATGGTTAAGTAAATGGGTAACAACATTTACAGTTCTTCTAGCATGCAGCCCTTGATAATTTTCAACAACATCCAATAAGGCCTAATAATCTTCAATCACCAGATCAAACCGATCCATTTCAACATATATAAGCTGCTTTCGTCAAAGAAAATATTTAATTCTTGGAGAGATATTCAAATTCTATAATTTATGTTATTTTCTATTTATATGATCTCCTAAATTAAGCTTGTTGATGTCAATGGCAACATGATAGCCAAATTCACAACTTGTATCGTATTGAATCTTGGCCCTTCAACATTTAAAAATGTTTAAATGAACTGAATTTTATCTTATTTTTCTAAATTGAGTATCAATCGAGCACTGAAAAATCTTCTTGAAACTACAAGATCCCCGTATCAAGACAACTAGAATCAAATATCAAGTCAAGTCTCAAATAAAAAAAATAATAAGGTATCAAATTGGAAAAAAAAAAAACTGAGGGATTGAAAAAAAAAAAAAAGAACATTAATGCCCTCCTGATTGTGCAAATTAGTCCATGAAATTGGTAAAAAAGAGGTTGGATATTTCTTTTCTTTAACCTTCCAAATTATTCTATATCAAATAAACTATATGCAAGCATGAAAAATAAATCACTAGGATCAATTGCAAATTAAAGTAATGTCAAGTGACCAAATAAAAAGAAAAGAACATTAAGGGACCAAAGCATAAACAATTCCAGGGACCAATTTTTTTTTGCTGTTGTTGTCTATATTGTTTTGT
>Ga0307517_10006544_pt1 | contig 17236 bp, 19 predicted proteins | sample 23_EM_MG_FD_194515 | JGI IMG/M metagenome (GOLD analysis project Ga0307517, IMG submission 194515) | Populus trichocarpa ectomycorrhiza microbial communities from riparian zone in the Pacific Northwest, United States - 23_EM | ecosystem: Host-associated > Plants > Roots > Unclassified | place...
GAGGCTAGTAGACAAGTGGATGACAATTCAAGTGGTTTATATAAAGGCCTGAATGGGGGACTTGGATTACCCGATTCAGGTCACTCCGGGCCTAGTGCGAGGATATGGTCATCGTGGTTTGCAATTGGGATGTTGGGAGGTGGGAGTGTGGGCGGAGGTACGTTCTGGGAGACGGCAGTACTTTCATTGGGGCTTGGCATAGTGCCTTTATGGTTTATGTGGAAAAGAACGAGGAGGAAGAATCGAGGGGCAGCGGAAAGAACCATGGAGAAGGAGGAGATATCGTTGAAACATCGGACGACTCCTAACGGGAAGTTGGTCGGTTTGAAGCAAAAAGGCACAACGGCAGAGGAATTAGATTCTAAGGCCGATGACTTTGGTTCATCGATTCTATCCTCAAGTATCCTCATAAAAGAGCTTCCCCCTTTACCTCCATTATTGGAGCAGATATCTGTACCCACTTCTTCAGTACCCAACACCCCTCCCGAAGATGCCGACGATACAGAAGGAGAGACCGAGGCAACTGGCATACCTGCAACTCCTGGAAAGAAGAAAGTGAGAAGGGGGAAGAGAGGGAAGAAAAAGAAAACGGGAACCGCTGCCGGTACCGCTGCCGCAGATGGAAATGAGGGTGAGCAAGAGAAGGAGGACAGCCCTGCTGAGAAGACTTCGTTAGTTTTGATAACTTCGCAAAAGAACCCAACTGTGCATCAGTCGTCTTTGGTGGTGTCCGACACAATCCTAGGTAATCGTTCGATTTTGATCTTGATATCGTCGACTAAAGCTGATTATGTATAGGATTTGGATCACACGGAACGGTCGTCTTCCAAGGTTCACTCCAAGGGCGATCTGTTGCCGTTAAAAGGTTGCTTCGTGATTTCGTCACCCTCGCAGACCGTGAAGTATCCATCCTACAAGAATCCGACGACCACCCTAACGTGATACGATACTACTACCAAGAAGCTCATGAGAACTTTTTGTACATTGCGTTGGAACTATGCCCTGCTTCGTTAGCGGACATCGTCGAGAACCCTAATCAAGATCAATGGAGGGACATCGCAATCTGCTTCGACCCCAAGAAAGCACTAAAGCAGATTGCAAGCGGGATGAGGCATTTGCATGGACTGAAGCTTGTTCATAGGGATATCAAGCCTCAAAACATCCTGGTTTCGGCGAACAAGGGGAATGTGTCCTCCAATACGTCGAACGGGAGGGGAAGTGTTGGGTATCGGATGTTGATTTCAGATTTTGGGTTGTGCAAGAGGCTCGATGTCGACCAGACGAGTTTCTTGCCTACGGCATATGGAGCGTTGGCGGCTGGTACGGTTGGATGGCGTGCTCCTGAAATTCTGAGGGGTGAAGTCAAGTTGGACGAGGGTTTGGTAGGCGAAGATAGAGGGTCGATGTCTTCAAGAGGAAGTGTCGGTACCGTTACTGGAAATTCGTCTTCTGGTAGCGTCGGATCGTCTGCGAATAATAAGTCACGGGCGAGGTTGACGAAAAGCGTGGATATCTTTTCGCTTGGGTGTTTGTTTTACTATACCCTTACGAATGGGGGACACCCGTATGGTGATAGATTCGAGAGGGAAGTAAACATCCTGAAGGACGCCAAGGACTTGAGTGGAGTGGAGCGGTTTGGAGAGGAGGGTACAGAGGCGAAAGATTTGATTATGAGGATGTTGGAGCCCGATCCTACTCAAAGGTTAGTCTTTTTATTTTGGTCCCATGCTTTTTCTTATTATCATAGGCCGGATACGACAACGTGCTTGCTGCACCCTTACTTCTGGGACGCGGGTCGGAGGCTTAACTTCCTGCAAGATGCTTCAGATCGATTCGAAATCATGTGTCGCGACCCTAAGGACCCGAATCTGCTCGCATTGGAGGACGGCGTTGTTTTTGTTGTCGGGAATGATTGGCATACGCGTTTGGACAGGGTCTTCATTGAGAATCTGGGGAAATATAGAAAGTATGATGGTAAAAGCTTACAAGATCTTTTGAGGGCCCTCCGCAACAAAGTAAGTCATGTTTTGCATAAAGTTTGTCTTCGTGACTGTTCTTTGTGAACAGAAACACCACTACCAAGATCTTCCCGACAACGTGAAGCGCCATCTTGGGCCTATGCCTGAAGGCTTTCTTTCGTATTTTACCAAACGATATCCCCAACTCTTCCTACATGTCCACACTACTATCAAAGAGACCGGTTTACACTGCGAGCCGATGTTCCGCTCTTACTTCGAACTTCCTGACTCATAGCCAGTGTTAAGACACGTCGCCCTTTACGTCCATTGTCGATCTCCCAAATGTACGTTCAGAGTTACTACGAAGCTGACTCATTTCATACACATATATCACACTTGTTGTCATTTGCATTTTAACCTCTTCCGCATTTCCCTCTGGTGTATTTTCCTGCGCAGTAATCCACTATTCCTCCACTTGTATTGAATGTACTATTATGCTATAATTTATATCACCCTCTGAATGCATGTACATACTGGTATAAAGGATCTTGATAAGATACCGATCTCATCCCTATTTAGCAGTATTTATCATGATCGAGTCATCCGATCTTGCAAGTCGTGAAACGCGACCACTTCCAACCGTTTTCACTATCACCGTCACAGTCCTTTTACTGGCAAAAAAGGCTCTCGGAAAATGACATTAGACGTACTACAATTCATTGACAATAAGGGTGGAAATGCGGAAGAAATTAGAGAGTCGCAGAGGAAGAGGGGACATCCAGTTGAATTGGTAGACGAGGTTATTCAGATGTACTCGGATTGGGTGAAAAGTATGTCTTTTTGTTTCTTCCACGAGAACTACAACAATTTTTTTAAATCCATCTAGTGGACTACGAGATAAACGTAACGAGGAAGAAAGTGAACGAGGTGCAGAAGGCAATTTCGGCTAAGAAGAAGGTATGACTTCATGATCAGCTTTCAATTGAGACTTTCTTAGGATTGGATAGGCGAAAGAGGGTGCAGACGATCTTGTTGCAGAAAAGAAAAAGATTGATGCTCAGGTCGAGACCAAAAAAAAGGACGCGAAGGACTTTGAAGTGTTGATGAGGCAGAAGGCGAGCACGATTGGCAATATTGTAGGAAAGAATGTGCCAGTCAGTATGACAGAGGTGAGCCTATTGTTTTCGATAGTATTTTGGATCTTGAGATTTTGGGCTCGATAGGATGATAATGTCACTTTGAGGACATGGGATCCAAAAGGAAATCTTGACGAACCTCCTGTTATAGATGGTATTCTCGCACATCACGAGGTTCTCCTTCGCTTGGATGCCATGGATCTTGAAAGAGGGGCCAAAGTTGCTGGGCACAGAGGTTATTACCTCACTAACGAGGGTGTCGACCTTAACCAAGCGCTGATTTCGTACGGATTGGACTTCTTGAGAGAAAAGGGTTACAAAAAGATCATGCCCCCGTTTTTCATGAACAAGGATCAGATGGCGAAGACTGCCCAACTAGAACAGTTCGATGAAGAATTATACAAGGTACATAATTCATTTACTTCCATCAGAAGTACCATCATCAACACTTGTTAGGTGATAGCATCGGACGACGAGAAATATCTGATTGCCACATCGGAGCAGCCAATCTCTGCTTTTCATTCGGATGAGTGGTTCGAAAGCCCAGAGACACAGTTGCCAATCAAATACGCGGGATATTCGACTTGCTTCCGCAAAGAAGCTGGATCGGCAGGACGAGATATGTGGGGTATCTTCCGAGTCCACCAGTTTGAGAAGGTAGAGCAGTTTGTGCTTACTTCGCCCGATAAGAGTTGGGAGATGTTCGACTCGATGGTCGCTGCCAGCGAGGAATTCTATCAGTCGCTTGGGTTGCGGTATCGTGTTGTTGCAATTGCTTCGGGAGCTTTAAATTTGGCGGCATCGCAAAAATATGACCTAGAGGCATGGTTCCCTTTCCAGAGGGGATTCAAAGAGCTTGTTTCGTGCTCGAACTGTACGGATTATCGTCAGTGTTCTATTTTGAGTCGTTTTATGTGTTCCTTACGCTTCGTTTAGAGGCGCGAAGACTTGAGGTACGCTGTGGTCTCAAGGCGAAGGAACAGACGAGAAAGGTTTATGCCCATATGTTGAATGGCACCCTGTGTGCAACTGAACGGGCTCTTTGCTGTCTTGTCGAGAACTACCAAACACCTGACGTATGTCATCCGAACGTGTTCTCCGTTTAATCACTGAATGTCAGTTAGGGTCTTGTTATTCCGGAAGTCCTTAGGCGATACATGGGAGGACGAGACTTCTTGCCATTCGTAAAGGAATTGCCGAAAGGATCGAAAAAGAAACAACTGTAGATCATGATAATTCCGTAAATACTAAATACTGACTGTCATCTTCGGCATTTTGCGTGTGGGAGTTTTACTATTCAGCAGTTGTTGCTGCTTCACTGTAAGTTACGATCTGTGCAGGGGCGCTAAATGACCCTTCCAACGCATTCCTCTGCCGTAGAGGAGAAACTGGAACGCCAGCAACGAGCAAGTAGTTCCTTTCCAACCTGGACACGTCCCGTTTCGCTTCCCATCCCCGGAGTACGCTCACGAAGACTTCGCATCCTGCTACCCACCGCCGTCGCTGGCTCATTCAACAATCTCCGTATGTCGCGCATGAGACGGAAGCGAGGTCCCGCATTTGTTGCACTGGTTTGCATTTCCGCCTGTTTCGCCCTTTTCCTCTTAACAAAGACTATCCTCCGTCGCACACGGCGGGGCGACTGGGACACACCCTCAGGCGATCCATCTACACTCGTGTATAAGAGAGAGGACTTGCAGAAGATATGGAAGTGGGAAATTGAGAGTGGTCATTACCCTAGCCTGCAACCTCGTATGTATCTTCTTCTCTGCCTTCTTTCGCTGCGGTTAACAATTCCATTATATACCCTAGTACCAGCTAAACTATCATTTACGAAAAAAATAAACAATCCTGCTATTCCTCTTCAACGAAGCAGTCGAAAACCTTCACGATTTCGCCAGCCTGGATCCATTGACGTGGTCACCGAAAGCCGAGGCAGGGGTGCCAAGAGAACTTATTTGGACATACAGAGTCACCCACCAAACGTCGCTTACCCTCCTCGACCTGTAGCTGGCAGCGTGGCGGACATGGATCATGTCATGGCGCACTGTGACTTTGGTCAAGCAAAGGTATGATTCATACCGTCAACGTAATGGCACTCTGACAGACGTGGCTGTTAAAATCTCAGTATGTTCGGGACTGCCTCGAAATGTTGCGTCTTGGTGGTGGTCTGGATAATGGAGACCGGTTTAGACGCGATCCTGCTTTCTTGGATTATCGATATATGTACCTGGAGCAGGCAGGCAATGGCACCACCTCTGCAGAGGACGAAGACGAAGACGAATCCCAGATTCCACTTTACCCGAAACCGTTCAATAGGATACGCAAAGATGACGACGACCCATGTGAAAGTCTTGTCAAGAAAAAAGGGGTCGAATGGGAGAAATCCATGGTACTTCCGCCTCCTCGACAATATAACCCAACAAATTCTTTGTCCAATCCCTGTGATCCCGAGAATGCGCGGATTTTCCATATGTTCTGGACTGGACCTTTCACAGACAAACCATACATGGCGTTACTATCATTCCTTTTCACTCAAAACACTGGCATTCACCTGAAGGAGTGGCCAGAAGATGCCAAGGTCTGCCGACCTCAGTTCTGGTTATGGCTCAATCCTGGACCCGCCGCTGCTGTGCCGAATCCGAACGCTATGAGGGACATGTATGCACAGCTGAAATCGAGTCCCTGGGCTTCTCCCTTTCTTCATCCACGATTCAAGGACGTTATACAATTCAAGCTATGGAACACAACCGAGCAACTTGATGGTATTCCTGAGATAAAAGCAGAATGGAGGGAGCTGAGCGACAGTTTGTTTAATTCCGGCGGGTACATCATCAGCGTTAAGAAAAAGAAATCCGCTTCTACCTCATCTGCTGTTCCTGCTGTTGCTTCTGTCAACACTACGTCCGCTGCAACATCCTCAACAAGTAGTGACGACGACGACGACATCCTAAACCGTTTGGGATCCAAGTCTTCGTCATCCTACGACCGACTATCGGTCATCCTTTCTGACATGGCTCGATTTGTACTGACTCATCGATTCGGTGGCATATACCTCGATGCAGACACTGTCTTTTTGCGAGATTGGGAGGAACTATGGGGTTGGTCCGGTTCTTTTGCCTATCGTTGGTCGCGTTTGGAAGATTACAACACTGCTATCCTCAAGATGAGCAAGAACTCTGCCTTGGGCACCTTCCTTTTCCGCACGGCCTTAAAGAATGGACTGGACTTCCACCCAATGACGATTGGAAGGTATATGAGGGATGCTCATTTGCAGGGTCTCCTTTTGAGGTTGCCGGATGCTTTATTTGATGCTGCATGGTTAAATACCGAAGAATATCAAAGGGATCGGCCACCCCAGCCATTCTTCACCGAGTAGGTCTCGTTTCCCATCCTGCACCATCCGAGATTCACCCTTTTTTGCCTAGATTCTCAAATTTCTTTGATACCCCCGTACAAACGAGTGCCGCCCCACAAGCACTAGGTTTCCGAGGATTCTTCCGAGGGTCCTACTCTTATCACTTCCACAACTTTTGGTACGTCTAGTCGATTCTTATGAATTGATACCCGTTGAAGCGATCGTTTACTCCAGGTGGAAACCATTTGATTCTGCTCGCAATTTCCCTGACCTTGGGCCTCGATTCAAAGTTGGCGAAGAGCTCGCACATTTACTGTTAAGAAAAGAAATGCTAAAGAAAATATTGGTGTCTAAAGCCAAGAAACATAATCAAGCCTTTACGAGTGGAATAGACGATAACGAGCATGCTGATGAAGAGTTGAACACGATTGGACGGGACAAGCAGGATCTAGACTGGTCGACGGTGCTGAAAAGGGCCTTTGAAGCATATATACGGGGAGAGAGGCCAAACATGTATGGAGAATGGATTGAGTGGTAAGGGAAAAGTACTAATAGGGGAAGCTGGGGTTACTAGATGTATTTTGTTGTGGATTGCAGTTTGGTTGGAATGGCGCCACCAGGAAGGAAGGGACTTTCTTAGACACTGACAGCGTATCCTGGTACGGAGTTTCTCTGAATACATTCATACCTCACCGCTCTTATCTGCTCTATGTATATTTCACTAATTAATACACTACACGGCTCAGCATGAGTCAACTTCTCGGGGCTTGTTGTTCTGTTATGTAGATCTTTTTATACAAGACAAGCAGTACTTATAGCTCTTGCCTAATTGGTCCGTGCCAGTCACGGTAAATCTATTGTTCTCTACGGTCACGGTGATGAGATGCCAGCTATTTGCAAACCATACCAGTGTTGTGTCTATTGTCTTTTTGAATCACGCTCGCTGCCTTCTTGCTTCCGGGCTCGATGATTGTTTGACTATCCCTGAGAACTGAGAGAATGAAGTATATAATCACCCAACTTGGCGGTTCTTGTTCCCTCTGTCCTGTGGCTCCTTTCCTGCTTTGCCAGACCCCGCTCTCCCTAATTGGTTGCCGATGCCCGTTCAAGATATTTCCGTTATGTCCTCAGTTTCGGGATTTTGTAACACGTCCCCACCTTCACGACAACTTCACCTGCTTCATCTCAAAGCTAAAGCGGTACGATTTCTTGAATTCCTTGGTGATCGGTTGGGGTCTTATCTATGTTGTAGACATACTTCCTTCAGCATGGTTACTTAACGCAGGCTAGCCGCCAATTCGGTGTTCATGCTGTGTTCAAGCAACACAATTCACAACAGGTGGCATGTTGCCTTCCCGGAGCAATCCTGCGCAAGATTTTTTTCGAATGCGCTTACCTGAGCATCGGTTCGCATACCGAGTGCGAAACTTGGAGTTGGGTCGGCATCTCTCAAGTTTGCTCGTCTTGGAGGGCGGTCGCACATTCATGCCCAGAGTTGTGGAGATATGTCGATTTCTCACATCCTCGGTCGTGCGCTCTCACATTAGAACGAGCAAAGATGTCTCCTTTGCATATCGACACTTTTGTCAAGGAAAACAACACTCGATTGGTCCAACGGACTCTGCAGCTTGCCCATCGGATCCAGGACATCCACATTAGAGCTTCCTTGCAAGACATATACCCCTTCCTAGAGCTTCTAACTCACCCTAATCCTGCAGTGGAGTCACTCATTGTCGAGGTCGATATCCCTAAATCACGTCCCTTTGGCGATGTGTACAATCGACCATTGTTTCCAACCTGTGGTCCACCACTTGAGAACCTCAAGTATATGGAGCTACATTCCGCTCCTTTATATTTTCTTACTCCACGCTGCACCCACTTGACCCAATTACATCTTCACGACCTACCTCTGACGGAACGGCCAATCGTTCGTTCGTTCCTTTCCATGCTCGAACAACTACAAGACCTCGAACATCTTACGATCGACCGCTCTTTTCCCATCAACCTGGAACTGGTTGAAGTGGGGTCTTTGGAACGATGCGCATTACCGAAACTGAAGACCATATCGCTTGTTGGCTCTACTACCGAGGTTGCGAATATTCTGGAGTGCCTTTCCCTCCCACCTTTGGCCCGTCTTTCTGTCAAGATTTGGACCCTCTCGGATTCGCGAAACAACATCTGGAAACTTTCCCAGTGGATCAGCTCCCGCAGTCATGACGAGGGAATGCAACCTGTGGAAAAACTTATCTTGACTGGGAAGGAAACCGGCACTCGCTTCATGGCGGACAGTCTCGATCTGAATCCTGATTATCGACAATCTTTTCAAATCCAAGCATTCCACTCCAGAGGCTATGCCGTGCTTGATGTGGTCTTTGAGCCTAACGAACGCATCGCGGATGACGAATTGCTTGTTTTCCTCCTAACCCGCATCCTCAAGAGCTTACCCGTGGCAGAGACCCATACGCTGTCGGTGCAGGACCTCGATTTTATGACCCAAAAATCCTGGACACAGATCCTTCGTGCGCTGCCTTATCTACGTGTCTTAGACATTGCAGGTGGTGCACCGTCTGGATTAGCCTGGGCGTTGCTCCTGAATGCACGTCTGCACGACACGGGGTGCATGGTTCCTGATGGTGGTTGGAATCATGGAATACTCGTTCCTCGCCTCAACGACGTATACCTACGCAACGTCGACTGTTCCAGTGGCGGCTACATGTTATCGCGAACCGCTACCATCAATTCATATTCCGATCTCGACGATTCCCGCTTCCTCGACGTTATTAACGCAAGCCTCTGCGAACGACGAGAGTTGGGACTGTATCTTCGTAGTATGTCCATCATTCGGTGCGAGTTTGTATCGAAAAAATCAGTCGACGATGCCCGGACGGTCGTTCTTCATCTTGTATGTGATGTCCGACGTTTATTGAAAGATGATGACGTCGATGAAACTCGGCCTGCTCGGTATCGGAATACGTGGAATTTTGATCATCCTCTGATTGCTCATTATCATCGACTACGTGCTTTAGCCATGGATTCCGACTTTTGACCTTTAGAACCTGAAGTATAGTAATTAATTTAATTGGCTTACGATTATTTAATTAACGCTGGCGTTTATTAGTGATTACAGTTGGAAACTCTGATATCATATACCTTTAGGGGTCCACCCAATCCAAAAGTTCAAACCCCCATAAACCGTGGTCCAACCGACAGTGCTGGAGGGGGGAATGGTCCAGGTTACGAAGACAAACCCATAGTAACCCATACCTTCGGGCACACATCAAATAGAAAATTTCTCTCATATCAAACGCTCATAACTTCTCATAACCCATAGCTTGGGTGATCTACCGAGGGAAGACAGGGTAAGATCGCCAACCAAATTACCATCTCAGGCTTGAACAAGGGACAATATGGACAAACAAAGTTTCTCAATCGTCGTTTAACGATCCTTGATCAGCTTGACACTGAACTTGTCAGCTTTATGCCTGCCATTCAAGTGGGCAGCCAGATATTCGATGTCGTTTTTCACCCCACTTGCTCGATAGCCTACATCGCTCTGTTAGATGGAGACATCAAGGCGTTTGCCTACAATGAACAAGGGAATCATAAACCATTGTTTTCTCTGCGGCCAGTCAAGAAGTCTTGTCGAGGATTGTCTGTAGACCAAGATGGGTCGCATCTATATGCTGTGGGAAAAGGACGGGCTCTCAGGTGTGTTGACTAATTTCATCGTTCCACGGATTTGTGAACACCATTTCAGTTCGATCGATACGAAAACAGAGGCGATAGATATTCGAAAAGGGGCCCACGAGTGTGTTTTTATCTATTATTCTTTGCCAATAACCTTCTTTGACAAAGAAAGCTTCAAGTTCTACGATCAACCGCGTTAAATGTCTGATGCCATGGATGCTAGCTACGGGGGACGATGATGGAGTTGTGAAAGTGAGTTGCGAATATAATGCTTGTTTTGAGACGTGATTAAGCAGATTATCTGCATAACAGCTTTGGGATCCACGCAAGCGAGATTCTATACGATCTTACACACAACATTTTGATTATATCACGGACTTCTTATGGCTGGACGACAAAAAGCAGATGGTTACAACCAGGTGAGTTGCAAGCCTCTTCAACCTGTTAACTGACGACATCTGATACAGTGGTGATGGCACACTCTCTGTATTGGACGTGAGGGCGAAGAAATCTGTTCCCGTTGCTCAATCCGAGGACCAGGAGGATGAACTGCTATCCATTGTTGCCATCAAAGGGTTTGTGATCATGTCCTTTGCTTCTCAAATAATATCATAGAGCTCTTATCACAGAGACACAAAGATAGTTGTAGGAACTCAGCTTGGTATGCTATCTGTATTTAATCGCAGCAGTGGTTGGGGGGACTGCGTTGACCGAATACCAGGGTCCGTCGATGGCCGTTGCAAGCATACTGCGACTGATATTTTGTAGTCATCCTCTTTCGGTTGATGCACTATGTCCTCTTCCCTCAGACTTGCCTGGCGTCGACACGCAGAGTACGATTTTGACTGGTTCATCTGACGGTCTTGTCCGTGCAGTGAAGATTTTACCCACGAAATTACACGGCGTTGTGGCGGATCATGGAGATTGGCCGATTGAACGTATTGCTGTTGGGGTAGGTCTCTCCCAGATTACTATCGATAATTCGGAAAAAACGGAGAAGGATGGAGAAACTACGAAAATAGGTTCATTGAATCCGAATCGGGATGAAGACCTTCCTCATCCCCACACGAGATGGTGGGTTGGCAGCGTAGGTCATGATGAAGTCTTCAGATTGACTGACCTTGGGGAGTTTTTCCATGATAAGAAGAATGAAGGGGAAAATCTTGATGTTGTTCAAAGCGACGAAAGCGATATCTTGCTCCAAAATCCTGAAGAAAACGAGGAACAAGCCCCTATAGAAAAATGTAGCATGGACAAGGCAAAGAAACGGAAGCGTCGCACAGAAGATCCTTCAACATCTAAGAAGAAGGGAAAGAGGAAAGCGATGTTAGTGGAGGGGTCTTTCTTTGACGAGATCTAGCATCGGATGAGGTCTTTTCTTCCACGTCATATTTCCATGGACAACCAGGGGCAAACCTCACACGAAGGCCTCATTGCTGATGGGAACGGATCTTATTCCATGAAACACGAATTTTGGTAGTACCCCACAGGTCAATAATCACGTGACACGGCTCTTGATCATGATCCAGCGTTAGATGTTCTCTCTCTTTACTCTCACTACGCGTCGCTGTCATTCAACAGTGGTTTGCTCATGTTATCAAGTCGCCACTTATCCTTCAACAGCCACTTGACACGTACTTTGTCTACTCGAGCGTCGAATATCTTGCATGCACTTGGGCTACCGACGTCTGGTGAATTGAATGGCGTGTATGACGGGCAATGGAAGGGCTCTGGGGAGATTACGCAGTCAACGTGTCCTACTACAGGAGAATTGCTAGCTAATGTGAGGACAGCTAGTTCCCGAGAGGTACACACCGCCATCCAGAAGTCACGAGAAGCATATAGGGTCTTCCGAAGTATGTGGCCACCTTGCCTTGAGCAGTGACGCACAACTGAGTCTCTTGGTAGATTATCCTGCTCCGAAACGTGGTGAAATTCTTAGACAAATAAGGGAGGGGATTGCGTTAAAGGTGTGATCTATGTCCTGACTAGTTGGAGACGCCAATACTTTGATAGCGTGAACACCTCGGAGCCTTGGTCTCTCTCGAAATGGGGAAAATAAAGACAGAGGGTGTAGGTGAAGTTCAGGAATTTGTTGATATTGTATGTGTCGTCCACTTGTTTTGTTCCGTCATATGATGGTAGACCAGTGCGATTATGCTGTTGGCCTATCGAGAATGATGAATGGGCGTGTCGTTGCGTCTGAAAGACCTGGGCATTCTATCCTTGAAGGTATGTAAAAGATCGTATAATGACATTAATTTTTTAACCCATATCTTCTTGAGTTCCTAACCCCTTAGGTGTGGTCGCCGTTTTATCTGCTTTCAACTTTCCTGTTGCTGTATATGGCTGGTGCATTACTTGCAATTTCTATCTTATCACCTCTACTGAATATTTTATCTCAGGAATCTTGGCTTGTCACTTGCCGCTGGTAACGCCACGATCTGGAAGCCTTCGCCCACAACGCCACTATGTGCTATTGCGGTGACTAAGATAGTATCAGGAGTCCTTGAAAGGAATGGTATACCAGGGGCTATTGCAGGCCTCGTTGTCGGAGGCAAGGAAACCGGCAGAGAAGTTGTCGAATCACAAGGCGTTGATCTTGGTGAGCTCGAGTTTAAAATGGAATTGAATACCATACGAGGTGATCCTCTTTTCAGTTTCTTTCACTGGTAGTGAAGTTGTTGGTTGTGATGTTGGTAGACGGGTGGCCTCTAGGTTTGGAAAAATTATTCTGGAGCTGGGTGGAAATAACGGTGAATTGTTCATGTGTGTTATTTGCAAAGTCATTTTATTGAAATACTCCCTTCAGCTTCAATTGTGATGCCTGATGCAGATCTTTCGCTTGCTTTACCTTCAGTATTTTTTGGAGCCGTGGGTACTGCGGGACAAAGGTGCACGTCTACACGACGATTGTATCTTCACAGAAGGATTGCAGATGAATTTCTGGAACGCTTACAGAACTTCTATCAATCCATTCAACCTGGAGACCCTCTCGTGGATGGAACGCTTCTTGGACCACTTCACACGCGATCTGCATGCCAGGTATATCACGACACTGTTGCGCACCTCCGCGATTCTGGAGCAGAAATTCTTATTGGCGGGAGTCAGTACGGCCATGGAACTTTTTCATCGGGTAACTTTGTTGAGCCTACAATCGCGATTCCAAAGTCGTCTGAGCCGGGCGATTATATCTGGAAGTCGGAAACCTTTGCTCCAATCCTCAAGGTTGCTGTCTTTGATGAACTCGAAGAAGCAATTGAATGGAACAACGGGGTTCCCCAGGTATCGTCTGGCCAGCTCGTGCAACGGTGATGAAGTCATTGCTAAGTTTCACTATCTCAGGGTTTGTCTTCTAGTCTTTGGACGCGGGATATCCGGAACGTTGGCAAGTGGATCGGGCCAAGTGGCTCTGATACGGGAATAGTCAACGTGATGATCCTTTTTTTGTTTCCGATGGGCTATACTTATCATTGCAAAAGGTGAATGTAGGGACAAGTGGGGCTGAAATCGGGGCTGCGTTTGGTGGTAACAAGGTGAGCTATCAAGTTGCCATCGCAAAGTCTGCGTTCTGAAATGACCCATTTGACGGAAGAGTACGGGATGGTGTGTTGAATTTGCTCCCGCTCCTATTTAGGGACTCAATAGGTGACAATTTTATCAAGGGGTAGAGAGTCTGGCGGGGATTCTTGGAAACAATACGTGAGATGGAGTGCATGCACAAGTGAGTTGAGGTGGATGGACTATTCGATTTGTACTGAATGGTGTAGTCAATTTCTCGGACGCCGCCCCATTAGCCCAGGGCGTCAATTTCTCTACGTAATTTCTCCATCGGTTATGCGGAAGCCAAATACGGCGAGCGCTATCCGAGTGGTGATTTGGGATGAGATACGCAACGGTAGCTGGCAGTGTATGTACTCTGAGCGAATAATACCAACGTGCGGGATATCATGGCTGGGAGTCAGGAAGATATTGGAAGCGTTATGTGAGAAAATAGGAGATAGAGAGATCGAGCAGGATCTCCTTAATGGGGCTGTTTCCTGATTGTTGCTTGTAACTTGAATGTGTTTCAGACTCGCCATGTAATTGACGAACGATTGGATCTGATGGGGACCGCATTCTAGGGCCTAGAAACCAAAGGGTTTGTGAATCTTGGAACGGCCATCCACAGTTAAATGCCGACACCGACAGATTCCGGTGCCTCCTCAACATGACCACAACTGGGTTTTGATCTCTTTCTTTTGACCACCATCTGTGTCTCTCTATCTATTTCAATTTCCATCTCTTTCGTAACATGTCGACTGATGATTTGCCATGGCCAGAAGTCGGTAACGTCTCTCGGGGTGCGACGCGAGGCAATCAAGGCCAGAAAGGCGTCCTGGGCCCTTCAGACCGAGACGGTCGATGCATGCTCCAGCTTCGCGTCCAGCCTGGCGTATTGGCTGTCAAGTTGAATCGTCAGACTAGCGAATGGTATCGAATTCTCGATGGCGAGGTCACGGTCGCTCTCAGACACACAAAATCCTTCTGGCGCAAAGCTCGACGACGGCAGGACTACGACGCAGATGCAGATCAAGACCATATGGAGCTCCATGAGTGGCTGCAGCAGTTGAAAGATAAGGTGATGTCCCATCTAGAGCTCCTCATGCAAAAGGGCGAAATCCAGGGCCCACCCTACGTTATGGCAGACGACACCGAACTCACGTTTATGCGAAAATTCATCGAACGCCATGCTTCTGGCATTCCCCATAACCCCCGTCTACGCAACGCAATTGCAGATGGTACATACGTTCCTCGAGAACATTCGCTGGAGGCATTCTCACCCGATAGAACGAGCGAGGATTTCTTGGATCATCGGCAAACTGGTAAGAATTATTCATTCGCATTCACGTTTATGGATCCATCGTTTATCCAGTCGAGGAAGCGCTGCAACGCGCCGCTTCGCCCTTTCGCAACAATGGAAATCTCGCTGCCGAAGCTATTTCCTCAAGTGAGATAATTTCGTCGCCCTCTATTGAATATCATTGATTTCTTGCAGAACAAGCATTGTCTGCCGCTCGCGCATCGCTAGTCCGTACACAAAAGGAGACACAAGACGCATTTATGAGATACACGTCATGCCTTGACGTTGAGCGTCAAGCCCGTCAGACAGTGCTGGCAGCTGAGAAGCGTCGGGATGACATAAGTGGGGAACCCTTTTGACACACAAATTACGTTTGTGCTAACGTACTTGCTTCAAGTGGCCATCTTGCTCTCCCAGAGCCAACAATTGAACTTATGCAAGTCAATTTTAAAAAAATTCTGAAAGTTTTCGATTCTAACTTCAGTGCATCAGTAACCGATACAAGATCCAGGAAATCATCAATGTCTGGGGAGGACCCACGGAGTCCGCCTCGATACCCACTCGAAGTGCGCTTTTCCTACTCTTGTTGATCCTTTCGTCATTCAAAATCGAACTTGTAGGAATCAAGAGATACGGTTGATCCTTTCATGAATGCCCGCGTACCAGATTCGAAACCTCTCGAATGGCCGGGTGATACCCAAAATTTATACAGCAGTGACCCCCTCCCTCACTTGGACGTACGTTGTGTGAATCCCAGCACAAATGACTGTACCTCTGATCCCTTGTATCTCAGGATTCCATGCGGGGAAGAAAACGACAATGGGAACACGAACCTCAACTTCATAGTGAGTCACACGCGAGGTATCAATTACACAAGTATAATAATTTCTAAAGTCCGTTCTGTAGACAACGGATACGTACATGTTGGCGCAACAGCCTACGATACCTACCGGGCTGACCGGCCGTACGACTCGCAAGACATAGGGCTTCCCCCTCGCAAACGTATTCAACACGCAATGATACCAGGTTTTGATGTCCTTAACGGCGCACCACTGCAGAGTCAAAATATGAGTCTGCAATCATGACTCTGATCTTTTCGAACACACACACACACATGTGTTCACCTACTTATTTATTTCATATCAATCCCCATTCCTAGATGATCCTATGGTGTATTCCAATTAATGTTTACGCGTTTTGTAAATCGCTCTTTTAGAATGTGTACTTTTATTTCGTGCTGCACAACTGTAAAGGCCTTCTCGACGGACTTTCTGGTACTACTACTAGCCATGCGTCATGGCCCCTGACCGCAAGCAGAAAAAAACGTTACACGACAGTAAAGCAGCGAAGCATGGCTTCATTCACGAGAATTCGGCATCTATGGATTTGCAGCCCTCTCGATCACCGTTACTACCCGCTCCATCAAGATGATTTTGTTCCAAAAGGCTCCAGACGTGGAGGCTATCGGAAGGTTGGAATCGGAAGGGACACTTGGCCCTTGGAGAGGTTGGGATGAGACTAAAATGATACAAATAACGATTTTATTCCATTGCTTTCTTATTGGGTATTGAGCATTGCTCTTATTAAATCACACCGTATTTCTTGCTCAGCTGCCAATTCTGAAATCACTGAGGCTCTGCACGGTTAATGGATAAAGCAGATATGTGCACCCGACCTCCGACGAGTCGCCTTGAAGATCGGATTCGAGGCAGAGCAGTGGCAGGGAACCAGCTGATTGCGAACAAGAATTTAACACCCTCGTACCCTCTAATTTTTTTGTTGTTTCTGATAACGCTTCTGGGGACTTGGGAGCAGGCGATGTTCTGATGGACACATATTTAGGTCAGGTGGGATGGCAAGCGCCTAAAAACGTGGCCTGTCTGATAAGGGTATGTCCAAGGGCGTGACCATCAGGATTGGAACAAGTTGACAAGTGGTTGGTTATGTAAGGCCAGAACTAGAGAAGTGTATTACCTTTTACTACCTCGTGTTGAGACCGGAAAGGTGGATCAGTTTACATTTATGGACGAACTGACATTTTTTACGTGCTGCGCTGATGATGAGTCGCGCGATCAGTTTTGTGCCTACAACTATCCCCAAAATACAAGGGGGATTTCAATCACGATGGACTTGGTATACGTTATTCCTCAACTTGCTGTTCGAACAGAAAGCACATTTCTAAAACGATTTGTCTTATCGCGATGAAACAAAAGATAACAATACTACCCAAAAAAAAAAAAAGACTCCAAGGCAA
>Ga0307517_10006545_pt1 | contig 17235 bp, 10 predicted proteins | sample 23_EM_MG_FD_194515 | JGI IMG/M metagenome (GOLD analysis project Ga0307517, IMG submission 194515) | Populus trichocarpa ectomycorrhiza microbial communities from riparian zone in the Pacific Northwest, United States - 23_EM | ecosystem: Host-associated > Plants > Roots > Unclassified | place...
CCATCATTCAAGCTATTCGAATTTCATCACTCCCCACCAAGTTTTATTACCAGAAACCAGCGGCGCTTATTAAAGTTTTTTTTTTTTTTTCCGGTCTACGACAAACATCTCCTCGCTTAAGCAGTTTTAATTATAAATATATTAAAATAATATGTTTTTTATTTTTAATATTCCCATATCAAAACAATTTAAAAGATATAAATTTATTTTTTTTCAATAATACTATAATAAACACTATCTTTGGGAGGTTTACATGGATTTAATAATCATTTGCATGACAATCAAACAGTAGAGATTGGGACCACATGCTTTCTTCTCTCTCTCCCTCTCTCTCTCCTGTTCTATGTCTATCCCCTCCTTTCTTTTCTTTGTAATATGCTTTTTTTTTTTTTTTTTTTTTAAAGAAAAGGTGCATGGATGATATCATGCTGGACAACTCATACTCATGGGATACCCTTCTGGTACCGTCCCTGCCCTCACATGCAGCCTCCGGCCCCATTTCCAACCATTTGTGACATTGAAAATGAGCACCAACTGAGAGAAAAAAAAGAAGATAAAAAGACACCTACAGAAACCCTAAAACCTGGAAGTGCACTCCAAACAAAAAACACGTCATCTCCAACCGTCCAAGCCTCTATCCCCCAGACACGTGTCATAGCCTGATGTCAGCCTGGTCTGTTCCTATAATTCTCCGCTGTGTCACCTACAGCTAGCTAGACTGACCCACCAATCCATAAGGGGTGCACCATGTGGTCCCTTCCTGAGAACCAAAAGCGCTCAACTACATGCTTCAAGATCTTGCCACAGCTCACCTTGCCTTTAGCCAGAACATGCTTTGACTGCAAGTGATTAGATTACAACAGATCATGTGTTTATTGTAATTAGGTTCGTTGGGAGGGAAGAGAACTCTAGCTCCAGTGAGAGGAAAAAAGATGGGTTGGATGCATCTTTTTCCAGGGTGAAGGACATTCTGTAGCAGACACACAGATAGATACAAGACTAGGGCATCGATCTTCACCGGGAATATTATGAACTGGCTTCTAATTTTTTTATTTGATAAAGAATTGATGATGGTTCATTCGTGATACACGGATGAGATTAAGTTTTTTTTTTTTTTTTTTCTGTATACAACAAACACTACGCAAGAATCATGGGTTTGATTAAAGATTCTTGAGGAGATTTTATTCTTATCATAACAGATATATGCCAATTATTTAATCAACAATCAATAATTTCCTAGTCAACAATTCTAGATCACTGGTAATTAAACCCTAGGTGCACTTGTGTTATAGAAATTGTTTCAACACCGGAATTCAATTCAATGGGTCCAAATTTCTATAGTTACGAGAAACGTGAGAGTTTGACGTCTTTGCATGTAAAGATAATCTATATCCTACACGTCCCAACTTTTTCTCCTTGCTTCATGAATTTATGTTGATAATACTTTACATTAAGCTAAAAAAAATAACAAAAAAAATCAAATTATTTACAAGATTGTTAATGTTATATTTTAATCAATAACTAAAAAATCTTTATATTAAATATTACAAGTTTTTCATTAAAAAAAAATCGAAACCACCATATATATATCGTTGCAGCCAATGAACCAGCCCCTCCGCGGCTCCGCCAGTGTTGCAGCAGCTCCTCTCACGAATAGAGATCCTTTATGTCCATGGATCCACAGAGCTTCTGGGTTTACAAGTAACATTGTTGAAACTCTTACATTTTGTTATTTGTAATTATTAAACTATAACATTTTGTTATAGTAGATTCAAACTACAAGCTTGGTGGGAAAAAGAAAAACTGTTGTTACATTTTAATATTAAAAATGTTTTTTAAATTAAGTGCAATTTAACTAAGATATTAATTAACTTAACTTACTAATTATGTTTATTTAAAACATTAATTAACTTATAAGTTTCTTCCACACTATCACTTTACTAAATATACTAAAACATTTGGAGTGTTAGTTTTTATATATATGAACAATAATACCATTTGTTTTATGCTTAAAGCCCTCTTTTTTTTCTGGCTGCATTCAGAAAACCAATTTAATGAGCTTGGTTTAAATTTGTAAGAAATAAATTCAAAGAAAAAGTATCAAAACATAAAACGAGAGAAACTCACATGGCTAACCTGAAATTTACGTGAAGACTTATTTTAGCCCAAAAATTCATAATTTTATTTATTTTTTCAATTACTGAATTTGAAAAAAAAAGATAAACTTGTTGAAAAACGATGAAAAAGAAACATAGTTGTCAAGTGGCTATGTTTTGAGAATAAAAAAAAATTATCTTGATATTAACGAGTTTTATTTTAAAAAAGGAGTTTCATTAATATGTTATTTTTTACTTTAACTTACTAGGAAAAAAAAAAAGACTGAGATTGAAGAAGATTTATTTATTTAATTTTATTTTGTATTTTTAGACTATTTCAAAGTTTTCTGTGTTGACAAATTGATTCATTAACACTTTTAAAAATATTTATTAAGTGTTTATAAATAAAAATAAATTGAAACATAAATTTTAAAATCCTAAAAATCTCAACCCTAATTTTCCACCTACCTAATGGTTGAAAAATAGGTTTGCTTATGTATGTCTCCTTTCTTTTTTAAAAAAGAAAAAGAAAATGACTTGTCATCAACTCTTTTAACCGAAGAGAATTTAAATCATCCTACGGAGAGTGACACGGAACAGACTTCGACGGGAGTATTCATTGCAGCAGAACCACCTGCCAAGAAACAACGCTTCTTAGTTCCATCCTCTGGAGAGATAACAACTACATCATTTCATTACTGTTGTTCTCAATGCTTTCTTCTTCACACAACTAGGCTAAGATCCATTGACCTCTCATTAAAAAAGGCTTACAGTTGTGCGCTCCTCGACGATTATATTACGATTTCCTTTTAATGCAGCAGTAGCTTTCATTGGTTTAATACGCACTCTTGCTTCGTCAGAGGTCAAATAGCTGTGAGCTCCTCGACGATTCTTGTTTCTGTTGGGATTCGGACGAGTATGCATCTCCATCACCACCTCTGTTAATCACTGCATTTTGTTCCCAATATCTTGAGCCATCAATTGTTACCATTTACACTTTTCTCAACAAAAAACCATGCATCGTCAACTTTTGAAACCATACGTTTAGAAAACTTCATCGCGCGGGCACTGTATATATATATATATATAAGACTAAGTGTGCTAGGATTGTTAAATAGAGTAAGAGAAAACATTGAAGTGAATAGATATTTATATATAATGTTAATTCATATAATAATTAACCTTTTGGAATTTGACTGGTCGAAGAGGGTGTTGATCTAGTGGTGGAGTTTGGGCTATGTCACCTGTTCAGAGATAAAGTAGAGTCGAATAATGAACAGTCATGGAGAAGAAAGTTCACAGAGTGTTAGTGTTTACTGTGCCGATTATATATTGGCCCTTTGCCTATCACAGAGAGCATGGATTTCCTTTATAAAAAAGGCGAGATACTTGTGCTTTAGCTTGTACTACGTCGTCAGCTAATGTTTTAGTTCTCTAAATATATTATAATCTACTGTAATAACACCAATAATTTTAAATAGATCCAAGAAAAACTGTCGGGATCTCTATCTAACAGTTTTATGAAGAATTAAGAATAATAATAAAAACTATATATCGGCAGCACCATCTAACAATGTCGGGCCGGGAAGTCCAAGGAAATTGTTGAAAAAACATCAAACAGTTTTAAAGATTCTAGAAGTTAAGTTGGCGAAGTACAACTTAATGTATTTCTAACAATATCAAGAAGATTCAAATAATTTGTACAGAGAATGTAAAGTGTTGATTCCTGAAAAAAATCAATACAAAGCATGCATGTGATGATCCAATTAAGGACTCTCTCTCTCTCTCTCTCTCTATATATATATATATATATATATATGAAAGATATCACGATTATCATCTAATATTAAAAATAACATTAATTAATACCTCATATTTGTTTTGAAAAAAGTTTTTTTTTTTAAATGAAGAATCAAATCTTATGTATTGTCAATAACTAGAGCACCTGAAAAGATCACTATATATGAAATAAAGTTATTGGCTAGAGAATCTTTTTAAAAGGAAAAATAAATTCATTTCTCTCAGAAAAATATGTTAGTGGACAGATATTCCTATTGTATAAAAGGTTCAATGATGTCTTAATTAACACTCCTATTGTACAATGGCATACTGATATGCTTAAAAGAATGATATCGATGTGTTGATATATTATTTCTACTTTATAGGTGTCGCTGCTGGGTGGGCTGCATTTTCTTTAGTGTAAAAATGAGATGCTCAAGTATTTTCAATGTATTTTAAAGATTTCAAAAATATTTACGACTTGACATTATAAAACAAATTTAGGATTGTCAATCTTTAAAAATCCAAACATATAAAAATGAAATTAATAAACAAAAAAATCTAAATAAATAAAGATCTAGTAAATTCGAGTGAGGTGATGATCAAATTCGTGAGTAAGATTAATATATGAATAAGATAACTCAATAGAAAATAAAATAGTGAGTTAACCTATGACCTGAGACTTAGAGCCGGTCGAGTTTCAAAATAAATCTAAGAAGAATTGACTTGATGTGAAATGATAAAAAACACGGGTTGACCTGTGACAAACTTAGTTAAAACTTGTTGATTGTTATTATTTTTTTGAAAAAAAGGATGTTACTTTTACTTTTTTTCTTATAAAATAAAAAAAAATTATTTGACTTGAAGTTAACTCATGTCAACTCGTATGACACGTGACTTGGTACTTGTCCGACTCTTGAAAATTGAGAGGGAAGCCTAAAATTTTGAATTAAATGGCAAAGTAAAAAAAAATCAATTTAACAAAACAATCCAAAATAAAAAAAATAAAAACCAAATAAAAAAAATAAAAAATCAAGATTATGGATCCAATGATGAAATTAAAAATAAAATTAAAATTTAATAAAAGGGTTAAGAATCAAAATTTAAAATTAAAACATTTAGGGCCTAACTTTAAATATTAGAATTCAAGAGTAATTTTTTTTTTAAAAAAATCCAATTAACAAAAGAATCCAAAAAAAAATAAAGATGAAGATCAAATTTGAAAAAATAAAAATACCAAGATTATAATTCCAAAATAAAATTAAAGATAAATTAAAATTTGATAAAAAAACTAAAAATCAAAATTTAAAATAAAAAAATTAAAGATTTAACCTTAAAAATTATCAAAGTTGGATTTTTGTGCCTTTTTACTTGTGCAAAGATGAAGTAAAGCTAAAACATAAACAATTGAACTGTTATATTATGGAAAGGACAAGTCATAAACTGTCTTTATATTAGATTTTTGCCTTCAATAAAGACAAAATACCGATGCCTTAACTTGCAATACGAATCGCCTACTACCTTTTAACTTATAAAATTTATTGTAATAACACCATCATATATATATATATATATATATATCAAACTGTTTCTTATAAAATTGAATTTACAAGGTTCAATTGTCTTTTTTCTTCTTCTTCTTTTTTAATCGAAGGCTTATTGTGAAGCTGCCCACACGCACAAAAATCTTCCAATATTCACCTGCAATTAAAGACTTCTTAGCACAATAACACCTTATATTAGACATTTTCTGTCTTTTTTTATTTTTTTATTTAATAGGAGGTCTAACAGGCTTTTCCCTTCCCGTCTCTTAAAACTCCTGCCCATCAAAGGTCAAATCTAAAATGAAAATCTCAAGGTGTTAACCATCTAATTCTTCCTACAGAAACTATCACAAATACCCTGGAGAATTTTAAAACACTAGAAATGATTTGGATCGTTGCCATGCACAAGTGAAACGGTTTTGTCCGTGTGATTCCATGGCATCCGGCCGTCGCATAGAGGGAGCCTGGTCTCCCAGTGGCCAGACAACATCAGCTCAAGGTCCTTGTTCAAACCATTCCTCTCAAAGCAGTAAATTTCAACCAATAAATAGCATCCAGGAGAAACAATGTTTAAACCAACAAGCTTTCCCATGAAGTTTCACCTAGCCCTCACCTTTTCCCATGAGCGTGCAGCGCCCTGATGTCTCTGTGGTACTTGCCAGAAAACAGAAGAGAGTTTTCTTGGAACAATAATGCACTCTCGTTATGTTAACTTATAGTCAGCCCAAGGTTGATCTGAAGGGCCTGAAGATTTGATACAATATTTCCAATTTATGTTATTCTTGTCTGGCTGCTTTCTCACCACCAGCTTCCCCGTGGATGAGCAATAAACTACAAAATACTACAAATATAATTACACAAGGAGTCTTATTTTTCCTAGTCCAATTCTTCACTATGTTGGAGACGGACATGGGAACATGGTGTTTCTGGTTCTCCTTGGGTCCATAAGACTCTGAGATCCCCTCTTTTCTTCCCCAGTGCCAGAAAAGTTCCTGCATCAATGTGTGAATTTTTTCATAAGGTGAAGTAAATGTTAAACCAACTTGCATTTTCAGGTTGTTTTCCTTTCTTCTTGTGTGAAAAAGAATTACCAAGGGTGAATGGGACAATATAGAGCAGTGCTGGTTGCCCATGGCCATCCATCAAGTTCAGTGCCACATAAGTAACGAGAAGACCTGCCACGTTTAATGATTAAAAGGGGGAATCGGTAAAAATATTATTATTGCAATTTAAAAATCCCGAAGCACAAGAACAGCACAACAGTCCTCTTTATCTTTTCATTTTGGAAACACAGTACAGTGTTCCAACAGAGAAAGGGAATGGCTTTTATTATTCCATACCTAGTCCATAAGCAAGCATTGCCCATGGGAAGTACCCAGCTCGAAGACTCTTAGTTGCTAACCAATCATACCTGCAAGAGCGATCAATTTTTTTTAGCATAGAAATCTTGTTGAAGTCCACGTGATCAGAACTTGCTGACTGAAAAACAAGCTCAAGACCAAAGGTGGAGCGGCATGCGTCATTGTTTTTCCACTCCTCTAAAAATGCCAAGAGTACAATTTTCTTTACTTTATTTCCTTACATGACAGATTCTTATAACTTAGAGAGCTAGAACTACTGTTGCAAATGTTCTTATAACAACTTAGAGAGCTAGAGCTAAAGTGAGCATCATAGCTTTGAAATAGAATGGAAGGAGAAAAATATTGCAAGAAGAAAGTACAGTCGCCAATTCTGTGATCCAAATTGGAAAAAGAATTTCATAATCACATAAATATAAAAAATTAACTTAACCTGGGGGAAAAAATGAGGAAGGAACACCAGAGAATGCTAGCAAATATTGAGTTTACAAGAATAGAAGCAGGTTAAGAATATACTTCCTGCAAATACATGCCAGAGGATCACTGAGTGAAGTGTAAACCTGAGGGAAAATGCTATCAGCAATCCAGGTAAAAGGATGTCACCAAATCCTATGATGCTGTAACCACCCCAAGGATCAAACAAGCGTGGGATCTTTAACAGCATCGGTATTCCATCCTCTCCACTTCTATCACCACGAGCCACCTAAGGAAAAACATACAATCAACCGAGTTATGCTTCAGAAAGCGAATGCATTGATATTCAAAAGTCAAAACCAAAAGTTATGCATGATAAATGGTAAAATTAGCAGGATTACTTACCACAATCATGACGCTTTCATGGAACACCTTCTTAGAAACAAACACCCAAAAGATGTCATACAAGAACGCACAACTGAGAAGAACTGTACCCACCTGATTTACAAAACATATGTAATTCATTTCAGAAGAAAAACCACTGAGTTACCAGAAATATCCATAGTCCTCAAATCTGCTCTATCTAAATTGATGCCAAGTGATACTAAACCTGGTAAAACTAGACCACGAGCACAGTTGATCAAATAAAAGGATTGCATCTTTGTATGGAATTAAAGGAAATTTGAATGATACTATCACAAATGCAACCAAAATAAATTTTGTGACTTGACAGAAGAAATCATGTGAGCATGTGCAGAGCAACACTGGAACAAAGAAAAAAAGGGTCATTGCTAGAGCTCTTTGACTTAAAAAACAGCCAATGATTGCCTATTTAGAAAGGAAATCCACTGGACACATACTAGGTCCAAGAGCAATTAAGAAAGGAAAAAACTGATGAGTCGGATTAAAGAAAGAATCTAAGGAGCAGTCTATGCAGGCCCGTTACTTGGTGCGATGGCAAAAATTTTGAACTTGCAATCACAAGGAACAATTCTTCCTCACATCCACCTTGGTGGGGCCATAACCATTGCAATAACTTCTACATATTTGCCCGTCTATTTAAGAACATTACCTTGAGATTAGGCACATGGACAATTTGCAGAACGGTGATTATCAGTGCAATTCCCTGATTTAAGAACAAATAAATGAGAAGGATTATTAGCTAAATTGCCCCATCAGTCTTGTCTAACAACTTCCCAAAAAAAGATATATATATATATATAAGAGAGATGGCAAAAGGCTATAATGTATGCTTCGTAATATTCATTTCATTTTGGAGTCAATAATCATTAGTGTTGGAATGAAAAATATAGCAGATGGAACAACCAAAACAGAAATCAGAGAGATGATGTTCTATCATCTTGATAAATGGAAATTAAAAGTTGCAGAAACATCAACCAATAAGGAAAAAAAGAAGAGAAGGTATCCTTACGAGTATATCTTGACCTATCCAGGCAAAGGAAACAGTGCGATACACAGCCCAAACAACTGCAAATGCTATGCAGAATGGAGCAACAGCCAAAGTTAGGTATGAGAGAGGTCCAAAGAATGGCACCTTAATGTATGATTCTCCAGCATGCTTGAACCACCTGTACAATTATTGTAACTTTAGTTCTTGACCACTGAACTGGCAGAAAATACTCAAGTGATCCAACAACAAGCATCCATGGGTAACCAGCTTCATAAAAACTCCCAGGCAGAACCTTCAAATACATAATAGCTGCATTTGATACATTAACACTTGTTGCACTGAATTGGAATCACAAGATGAGTTAATGAACTTTCCTTAGGAGGAGCGTGCAATTTTCACTAACATACTACTTTCATGGCAACTTACTGACGAATGGGAACTTTAACCAAAGTTCCCCAAATCAAAGATAAAAGAATCATTATGAACAGCTCAAACATGGAATGTGGCTAGCAAGGAGTTAAAAGCAAAAATCTCAGTAAAGTTAAGTCACATATCAATAAGAGATTGATTAATATACCTTGACAACAAAGCGACCAGGCAAGTTTGCAATCCCTGCAGATGCATAAAACTACATAGTTAAAATTGATCCAAGCAAACAGAAAGGGGAAATGATGGAAAACATAACAATCAGGATGTTCATGTGTCAAATAGTTTGATCGCAGTTTGCATAACAATCACTACTTGTAACATGTGCATAAATGCTTAAGTATTTGCTTCCGGCACCACATTCCATCATGATTTCATTGTGAAACAGGAAAAGTCATACCTCCACACCACCTATGCAGAAGAGGACCACCAAAAGCTCTATGAACCAATATGACATGAGTTTGTAAAGTATGACCAAGAAGCATGAAGCAATGACAACAAACAGAACAGCTGACGTTGTATTAATGTCTACAACAGTACTAAAACCCACAGCCTTTTCATTTGGAATTTCATCCACAGCATCCTACATGAAGATGACGGTCATGAATCAGAGTGTATATAAAAGTTGTAATGATAAGAATACCACTTCCGGAAAGAAAGCACTAAGTTGATGCTATTTTGCAAATATTGTCAAAAGATCACCTTCAATAGCTTGTCTTGTTCAATAGCTGCTTCTCTGGCACTCCATGCAGACCAATAAGAGGCGCACAAGATGGTACCGACTGCCATCAACCACAAAAAGACTTCAGCAATATCAACTAATGGTCGCCTTGGAGAGTAAAGCTGCACAGACACTGCAAACAGGGAAATATTTTTAAACAACTCTCCCACAAGAAGGAAACTACCCGATAAATGTATGCAGTACATCAAAGCAGCAAGTTGTCATCGCCTAAACAAATGGACAATCATCTTCAGAAAAATGTAAAATCCAAATGCAGGCAAGGTCAAGTTATCAAATAGATTTGCATGTTATCTCACAACATGTGGAATATGGAAGAGCTTACCAGATGAATTAGTTAGCAGCATTTTTTCCAAGCTTGAACCTGCATCTTGTGGAAGCATAACAGCAGGTATGTGTATATCCAGATCAGTTTCATCTGGCTCACAGACCATCTTGTAAAGTTCTGCAGAAAAGGGAAACAAGTTCCATGCAAGATAAGACATAGTGGTAGAAATTGAGAGTAAAGTACATTATATAGGTTGTTCGCCCAAGTTAGCATTTGTGTAAGCAAGATGAAGATAAATTCAAGATCTGTTATTCATCCATGTCCACAAAGATTAAAAGAATGATGTGGTTAAAGAAAGATTTCAAGGAAGAATTTCAATGGTGAGTTCAAGGAAGGAGTTCAAGAATTTCTACATGCAATCCTAACATACCTCTTAAAAATGGCAGATTTATAGGACATTGGGCATTAACAAAATAAAATATTTGTAAAACAGGTGTGGCTAAAATGAAAAGGTGCAGATGGAGAAGGGAATGGGCAGAATAATGGAAAAAGATTCATATGCCCAGCCCAAGCCAGTTAGCATCAAGAATTAGTTAGGTTTAATTTTAATTGAGTTGACGAGTTTAATGCGAGGTAGCACAGCAAGACCATTATCGTTGCTTACTAAGATCTCACATTGAGATCTCTACTGATTACTAAACGCATCAAATGTAGCAGCAGATATGCTGGTTACCTTTTTGGTTATTTATAATGAGCAAGGCTGAAGCACCAGCAGCCTCAGCATTATTTGCTTTGGTAGTGAACTTGCAATGACCTCGGTGAACCATGATGACATCTCCATCAAGCTAACAAATTGAAGAACATCAACTTCAGTAAATGTCCACAACATATAACTGAAGTACACAGCTATGTGCAAATATCTAGAGCATAAATAGTGTCCTGAAGGAAAAACCTTATGCTTAGGTGCACTACAACAATCTAGAGGGTCTGAAAGTGTAAGGCGAATTTGGTTTGCATTTTTCTCTTTTGACACAATGGTAGTGCCAAATCTAGCACCCACACCAACAAATTCAGCATCCTCAACTCCATCGACCCAAGTTTGAACTTTTACCTACAAAAACCATCCACAAAGTTAGCAGGTAAATATTATGAACACAATCTGAGTCCAGAGCAGACTAAAGTACAATTTCCAAGCAAGAAAGTAGACAGGCCCATAAAATCTGGTGAATGTAACTTTCCTATAAAACCAGATAATAAGTGGTAGGCTTCAAAGCTATGCACTAAATCAAAGCAAGCGTGGCACTGACAACATTAAATGTCTTTCCCAATCAAAGCGCATAATTTATGCAGTTATGCATATTTGATATTAACCTAAGAAACCCAAAAGAGAACCAAAAGGATAGAAATGGACCCGCACTAAATTATGGTCATAAGAAGTAAAGAAACCATCTTCAAAACTACCTCCTATAACCTTTAAAGTTTCTAAAACATGGAAACCTAATTCAACCCAACAAGGCAAATCAGCACCAAATCCAAATACACAGAACCAAAACCTAAACAAGATCACAGATTTAGAAACTCCAACTTTTGATGGATCACATTACTAGCTCCAAATCGCACAAAATTGTAAAACAGATACAAGAAAAAAGGGGCATTAAAACATACAATCAAGTTGAAAAACTCTTAAAACAACCATTCATACAATTTGAAGCTACAACAAGACCATAAAATACACACACAAAATACAAAAAACCAAGAAACCATCAGAGAAAATACTCAAAATCCAGTTGAGAAACCATCAAAACAAAAACTGGGTCGATGTAAAAAAAACCAGCACTTAGAAGTTACCAAAACGAAGTCATTTTCGCAGCCTGGCTTTTTTGGGGCTAAATTATCATCATGAACTATATCTCCTGCGGTAACTGAAGATGGGTAACACACCAGTGAAATCACAGCTGTGACAGTGATTACAAGGCACAGTTTTTGCAAATCCATGGATTGTTTTTAAGAAACCTTTCTTGGTGTTGTCTTCTCTTCTCTCTGCTACATCAATAAAACTTTGGAGCAAGAGAGTGAGGGAGGGGGCGAGAAACAGAAGCTTTTGTCTTGTTTTGTTCTGTTCTGTTTACGTAAGAATTTTTTTTAATAAAATAAGAGTAGCGGTGACCGGTGAGGTATTGTCACTGGACATTGACAAAATTATGATCAACATTCAACAGTCATTATTTAAGGAAAAAAAAAAAAAACACAATAATGATTAACGTCATGAGCTAGTTGCTAACGCGGTTTGAATAGTATTTTATAAAAAAATTATTTATTTTTATTTAAAATTTATTTTTATATTTTTAATATGTTGATATTAAAAATATTATTTTTAAAAATATTATTATGATATATTTTTAATAAAAAATACTTTAAAAAAACTATTATTACATATTCCTTAATCATTAAAAAATGATTAAAATAAATAATGATTAACCGATTGAAAATTATTTATATATTTAGTGATTCAAATTTAAAATGCCTTTCACATATTTAAGTAATAAATGTGTTTTTCTTCTTTCTTTTTCATTTTTGATTTAAATCTTTTTAAAAAATAAAAATAAGAGAATTTCATGAATATATTAAAACCATCTAACTGAAAATTTGTTTTATTATTATATAGAAAAACTTCAAAAGCATGTGATAAAAAAAATATTAGGATCATTATATGCTTTAAAGGGATATTATTGATATTTTTCTAATCTTATAGTTAATTTTGAATTCAATGACATAAATTAGGTGAGAGAAAAATAATTAGTTTTTAAGTTGCTGATATTTTAATTTATTATATGCTAAATGGCATCCGTTCAATTTGAATGAGGTCTATATGTCTTATAAAAAAATTATTTAAAATTTTGAATTATAACATGTTTTTTTTAAAAAAAATCATATAAATAATTTATAATTAAATTACTTAAGATCACTATATATGTGCAAAGTAAACACTTGAAGTATCCTTTTGAAGAACAAAAATGGTATGAATGGAATTGGGTAAGATATAAGCTGAAAAACTTGAGCTTGCATGAGAAGTTTAATAAATTTAAACATGAACTTCAACATATTACATATCCACATAAATTTATCAAGAATAATAAGTAAGATGGATTTATCATAGTCATAAATTAATATAAATCTAGATCCATCCACTTATAAAAATAAATAATTGGCAAAGGTCCAATGATAAAAGCTTGGGATCAAGGGGTTTCCTTCCCCTATACTTTTAAGTTCGAGCCATGTGGTTGCTACTATAATGGCCACTTGAGGCTTACATGATCATTAATTTCAGGGTCCATGAGATTAGTCAAGGTGGGTGCAAGCTGATCCAGTTACCCACTTTAATAAAAAAAAAATTGGCATAGTAAATAAAGAAAAAGGGTAGATATTATATCAGTTTTCAACATGTTTTATAGTGAAAGCTTGATAATTGCATCATCAAATCACAATTAATGACAGCAAGCATGGAACTTTAATATATTAAAAGTTGAAACAACATTGATGCTAAATATGGCTACAACTTTGTTTAATATCAATTAAATTTAGATAAATAAACCTTTTTTCCACACTAACTGATCATTAAAACACTTCAAGCTTGTTTTTTTAGTCCAATATACAAGATAATAAATTCACACAACTACTGATTAGATCAAATTATATATGATAAATAATCGAAGACATCAAAGTTATCAAGTTATCGATCTCTTATGCGTGCCAATGGAAACTTGAATATTCTTAATTATAAAGAATATAAAAACTTGCTTATTGAAATAATTATATAAGTCAAAGGATTTAAATCACATTTTCATTAAGTATCTTAAAATTTTTAGACCCTGTTTGTTTTTGTGTTTCAAAAGCGTTTTTGAAAAAATTTAAATTGTTTTTCTTTACTTCAATTTTTTTTTTGTGTTTTCAGATTATTTTGATGTGTTGATGTCAAAAATAATTTTTAAAAAATATAATTTTTTACATTTTTAAACGAAAAATACTTTGAAAAACAATCGTTACCATATTATCAAACACCTTTTACAAAACAAATGCATTCATTATATATTGTCAAAGTTAACAAAGCTAAAAGAGTCATAATTGTAACCAATGCATTTAATACTAGGTCATCAACCAAAAGTTTAATTAATAATTCTAGGATTCCTATCTTTTGATTAGCCATATAGAATTAGTATTTTCAAATAAGAATTCAGTCTTTTTAAAAATAAAATTTGATAAATAAAATAGCTAATTTGGATCATCATAATCAAGTCTCTATTATAGAAGAAACCAACTCAAAGCTTTCTTGAATTATAATAGATGCCTAATTATGGCTATAAACCATTTTAATTTAAGAAAATTCAGTTTTGAGTCCTTTTCCACTTCTAACCAAAAGATTTTCATTTAGTATTTATAAACTAGTAATAAAAATCTAGCATTTTAGAATCATATTCTCAACTAATTTAACAAAGTTTGGATACAAACTTTATCCAATTTCAACTAAAAATTGCATTGCTTTTGATGTTGAACCATCAACAACTTTCTTTTCCATCTTCAAATCATCAATTGCTTTTTTTTATCCCCTATGACCTAAATTTTTTAGGCATTCATTATCTACTCATTGACTTAACCCTCTAAGTTTGTGTACGTGTATAAACATAGATAAAAGCCTGTATTAGCACAAAAACATTATTTAAGCTCAATCTGTTATGCTAAAGAACTAGTTTAATCCAAAAATTTAAGATGTCGAGTGAGGTCTCATAAATGATTTTATATTATTCTCTAACATGCCATCTCAAATGAAAGTTCTTGAAACCTATGAAACTCACCTCAAGTCAATTCTTTATTCTTCAATTCACAACAACCACCTCTTCTTCTCTATCCCTCCTTCTGCATCTCTTATAATCTCTGTTGATCCATCTTTCTTTCTTTTTTTCTCCTTGTTAATTGAAATAATAAGAAAAAGATAACCCAAACTCTTTTTACATATATCCCTTTCACTCATGTCCCTCTCCCTTTATATTGAATCTTATTAATTTTCTCTCATTTCCAGTAAGGTAAATGATTAAGAAAAGGACAAGGTCTGTATATATGACAAGCAACAATTGGTGTTTGAAGATTACAACCTCGTCAATAATAGAAAATTAAAGATTGTATCACCACTAAAACGAACTTAGACAATTATGATGAACTTACAGACACAAGAGAGCATAAACAAAATGTATGAAGCATTGTAACACAAGACAATGATATTGTATGCAAAGTCCTCCTAATAATATTCTATTGATCTACTCAGGTGTTGTACCATAACTTAAAAGCATGGATCATCTTTAACTTTTATGATCTTAGCACCAAACTCACCTCCCATTTCAATACAAGCATACTAGCTAAAAAAAAAGCATCATTGAGCTCTTTGCCATCACACAACGAAAATATAAGAGCATTGAAGCATATCTTCAAAAGGTCTAATAAGAAAATATTTAAGTCTACTCGAACCCATTGAGAATGAAGTCCTGAGTTGTGAGGTCTAAACTAATCTTTATGAGAACAACTGTATATTTTCCCTGGTTGAAATCTCCTTAATGTGAAACAGGCGATGGAAAACCATATTTGAATAAAATAATCAAGCGTGAACAAACATGAACACCCTTGTTTTTTTCCATTAAAAGTAGGAATGTTTTGTCACGTCTCCAATAAAATCTCCATTTCTCTAAATGAATTCTCCATGTCTCCAAATGAGTCTCTATGTCTCTAATAAAATCTCTACAATGAGATCTTTATGTCTCTATTGAAATTTCCATGTCTCCAATAAAATATTCACGATGAGATCTCCATATCTCCAATAAAAGTCTTCATATTTTTATATAATGTCTCCTTACATAATGCTTTAACATTGCTTTTATTATCGCAAAGCAGTCTCTACTTTCTAAGTAATAATGTTCTTTTTTCTAAGAGAAAAAAGCAAATTAATTAAACTCACATCTCTCTTCCAGTCCCATTAATAAAAACCACGACAAGTAACTTGACATGTATAAGATAATAAGTGTTTTCTTTTCCTCTTACTTGTAATGATTAACTCTTTCAAATATGAATGATTAGAAGACTTAAGGGGCAAATGGTTGTGCGAAAAAAATAATCTTAGTCATTCATACCTTTTCTAGCCATTTAGGCCAAGCCTAAGTGGCCTCCCCCTTACCTCATCTTCACCAAGCCACAAATGGGCTTTATGCAATGCTTTTAGGCCTTGATTCAAAACCCTTGTCACACATGCACTTCAATGTATTTTCTAGTTCCAAGATGTAGAACAATGTTGCACACCACCCACTAGCGCACACCAAGTTTTCTATGTAGAGTATATGCACATTATTTCTTTATAATAGTTATTCCATGTCCATATGTTGTCTTAAAAAGCATGGTTAATCACCAATCCTTCCACCAATTGTATAACAAGGCACCATAACCAATGATGAACACTAACCTCTTTATTAATAGTACAATAACCGACAACTCACCATAAAATACTTGTGACATCATTCTCTACTCTCTATGAGTAAATTGATATAACAAAAATCTATAAATACATCAGGTCATTAAATAAACATTTAAGTAATTCAAATTCAAGTTTCTTCACAACAGTTCATTCAACAATCACACACCCCTACATTTTTTGTTCTTCTTTTCTTTTTTATACAATACTTCTTTTATATTTACAAGCTTAAACAATGAAGTGTCCCATGTTACGATAAAGAACTTGTTTTTGTAGTTTCAAGCCCAAACACATAGATCGTTGAAAAGCCTAATCCAAATCTAAAGTTTTCATGATTATTAGAAGTAGTCATCAAATTTTGTATACGATGGTCTAATGAGGGGTTATTTTAAGATATAGGCCATGTTTGTTTCCCGGAATTCACTTTCCGGGAAACCACTTTCCAAACTTTCCTGTGTTTGTTTGCCATTAGAAAAGTTGGTCAACGGAAAACACTTTCCGGTCAACGGAAAACACTTTCCAGTCAACGGAAAACGCTTTCCAGTCAAAGAAAAATTTGGTTTGGTTTTCAGGAAAGTGTTTTCCCTTTTGGCTGTGTTTGTTTTCCGGAAAGTGGTTTCCGGGAAACCACTTTCCAAACTTTCCTGTGTTTGTTTGCCATTAGAAAAGTTGGTCAACGGAAAACACTTTCC
>Ga0307517_10006546_pt1 | contig 17233 bp, 22 predicted proteins | sample 23_EM_MG_FD_194515 | JGI IMG/M metagenome (GOLD analysis project Ga0307517, IMG submission 194515) | Populus trichocarpa ectomycorrhiza microbial communities from riparian zone in the Pacific Northwest, United States - 23_EM | ecosystem: Host-associated > Plants > Roots > Unclassified | place...
GGATGGCGTTCAAACAGTTCTCCCTACGTGCTATCACGATGGAAACTATCTCTCGATTCGCGACGAACATAACGGTCCTGCGACTTCACGACGTCGCCACGAGTTTATCCTCCCTAAAATTCCCTGCCCTGGTCAAACTCACGTTCCGTATTACGACGCGCAATACCCAGAACCCGGACGCGGCGGACCTCGTCAAGTTTCTCAAACATAGCCCTGTCCTTGGAGAACTCGATCTTTGTCTATCTGAAAGTTTCAAGGTTGATACACCCGCCGGCACTGTTGCGTTTGCACACTTGAAAACCGCCGTATTCAATGGATCTTCCACTCCGAACGGCTCTGTCGACGTTAACGTTCTACCATGCCTAGTACTTCCCAATCAGTCCATCGTAGTTGACGTGCAAACGAGGGCCCGCGCGTTTTCACCGGACACATCACCCCTACTCTCGATCATTCAACTAGGGGGTGCGGTCCTCCCTCGACAGTCGATTATGGCGGCAGCGATCCATATAAAGGATCGTCCCTCCGGATTTTTTGGACACGTCAGTATCTGCGGGGAACGTAATAATTGGATCGGGTTGAACAATGTCCGGGTCCTGAACCTAGGGAAGGGTCCCCTCTCAAGACTCCGCAGTTGGCTTGACCCCGTCAGCTTGATCCCACTTCGCGGGATCCAGACATTAACTCTTGGTCTTTTCGAATTCGGGTTGGATGAGGATCAGTGCGTAGAAGTACTCCGAACCTTCCTCCAAGGACTGGATCAGGTCCGTACCCTGAACGTTTACAAGATGAACGTGTCGCTGGTTGCACAAATTCTACAACCTTCCGATGGGACGGCGCCACTCCCACTGCTGGAAGAACTTAGGCTCCATCCATTCGATCCCCCAGAGTTGGCTCGGTCTGTTGCCCACAATGATGGTAAGTAGAAATTTGCTATGCCAAAGCGTCGGACCTAAAGATGTAGCAGTCCAACCTGGGCCAAGTAAGAAGGCGAGCCCTCCGCGAGAGCTGGGAGAGGAGTTAGTAAGCGGTAAGATCTTTTCTACCAGATGTTCACTCCTGGTTCATGGGAGGGCGGAATTCTAGATCCCGAGGCACGCAGGGTTATGGATTGGAGGCATATGCTGCAAAGGATGCTTCTGGGCAGGGGACCGATCAAAGAGGAGGTGAGTTTCACCTCGTCTCTGATACGGTGGTTCCCCTCTCCCTCTCGTTCTCACAAATTTTCACAGGACATGTACGCTTGCGACGAGGTTTTCAGACAACTAGAAGACTACGATGAAATGTCAATCGATTATTTGCTCTTCACGAAGATCGGAAAGGTTATGCGGCATATCGGACAAAAGACTGAAATCCCCTGCAAAGAACAGTTCAAGTTCCAAGAAAGGGCGGAAGTACTTATCAGCCATTGGGCGGGACTCCTGACATCCGGAAAGGGCGATTTTATGAGAGGGTCTGACTCTAGGGAGTCGAGTGGTATGGATGCTAATTCTCCCATCCTCTATAATATGATGAAGGCGAGGAGACAGTGTATTGACAATGATGGTGGCCTGGAGGTTATCGTGAAAAATCCCGCGGGCAGGGTGACTTCCTCAGCTACCCTGTCGTTTTGAATCAATAATATGGTAGCCGCAATTTTATCCGCTGGGTTATTCAACCCAAAGTCGGCATCCGTGGGATAGACATGAAATGAGAGATCAAACTAGGGGTCGGGTAAACCAGCTCTGTGCGGGAGAATAAAGAGTGAACGCTGAGGGAAGTCGGAAACGCTGGTTACATCTTATATCGAACGGAGGCGAGAAGTAAGGCGCAACAAGGTGCGGACAGAATCATGATTGACACAAAGCTGGTCATCTAAGGTCGGCGACTGCCGAACCAAGATCACCCTTATGTTTCCCCGTTGACTATGGCCGGACTGCGAAATTCTGGCTTCTCAGAAGACTACTACAATCGTGAGCGGCCTCTCGTCGTCAAATGCACTTTCTACGACAAGAAACGACGAATCACGTTCAATGCGACGAAGAACTGTTCTTGCGATATCTTACGACAGAAGGTACGTGGTGGCTCTCTTCCTGATAACTGAAATTCCCCTGAACTCCGTCTGGCTAGGTAGAGAAGTGTTTTTCGTTATCCCAGACGGCATATGATATTGTTTGGACCGATGATGAGGGGGACAAATGTTCTATACGCGAGGATTCGGATTTGGAGGAAGCAATCGCATACTTCGGTTCTGAAGCGGCTGAACCGCCCGGCCCCTCAAACATGTCCGTCTCCTCATCCGGTCGCAGCTCTTCGGGAAGCCGAAAGATTACCATATACGTCGACATCTGCGTCGATTACGACGGCCCCAGTCTGTCCGAGACCTCCTCGATCGCGAGCCGGGAGGAATTTGAAGTGGGCGACACTCAATCGGATTGGGATCTGAGCAGCATTTCGAGGTCGGAATTGGAGGATGATGAAGTGACCGTCAGTTCCAAGGATACAGGTTCCGTTCCCGGTCAGCGAGCCAGACCGTTTTCTCCGTCCGTTACCGCAGCAGTGAGTCATCGCCGTCTGATAATTATCCTCCCACCCCGGCGCTAATTTCAAAGTCCCGTATCGCGAAAAGCATGGCGTTCCACCTTCTGTTCAGGAGTCCGCTTTAGAGAGTGTTGAATCTGAAAGAGAGCAAGAACCTTGGACAGAGCTCAATGGAAGCCCCGTCGAATCTCTGTCCATCACCGGGCCGTTTGAGCGGTTGAAAATGGATGACGGACCTTTAATCGACTCTGATCCCAACTCTAGCCTTCTAAGGTCGGAACGTGGTGCGGCCTGGCTGCGGGATCAGAACCTTCGAACGATAAAGTCCACGCTTGGCGCTTTGCCTGAACCATCCGATGGGGCATCTCTTCACCTCGGATCGGACGTTGACGATAACGACCTGTTTTTGCAGAAAGGGCCCGGGGGAAAGTACTACTATCAGTACAATTCTACCGCCGGATCTTCGAGCATTTCAAGCTTCGATTCCGGATACGACGAGAATTCGAGCGTCGAGGGGGACGGGGTGCAGTATCGACCGACTTCGATGGAGGTCGCTTGGCTGGACTCCCAACAACAAGGATCGAACACTCTTGTGGCCCCTCGACCTTCGCTAGCGGGGAGCACAATTTCGGACCCCACACCTATACGCGATTTCAGCCGACTCTACCCTGGCATACCGGCTGACGTGCTGCCCTTCATATCTTCCGCACCTCTCCCACCTCCGACAGAACTCACCTCCTGTTCTGAGTGCGGGCTCATCTTGGATACCATACGCTATGTCTGCTCGACCTGCAAAGAGAAGAGACCCAGGACCCGAGAAGAACTCGAATCGTTGACGGCCAGGGGTGGAACGAACAACCCATTTTCCTACCCCCCTGCGCGCGGTGGGCAAAACCTCCAGGCTGAGTCCTCGCATTCTAGGGGATTCAAGGATATGTTCAAATTGTGCCTGCCGGATGGACAATCTGATCCTGGATACGAGTTGTGTCCGAGTTGTTTGGAATCTGCGGGAGTGCACCATGCATTGGAGAAGAGTTTGGATCCTGGATCCTCACCATCACCTGCCTCACCGGAGCATGCGCTGTCCGCGTGGAGACGCACTGCGCCGAAGCAAAAGGGAAAACTACGGCACGCTTATGTGGAGAAAAGTTGGGGTTGGGGAGGTTGGCAGGACGTCCGTGCGTTTCGTCGTTTGTTGTCCTGACTTGCAAGTCGTCTTACGTGCCTATACAGAACAAGATGACCGGGCAGATAATCGGTGCTCTACATGCAGCAGCCTTCTCACAGGCCGACGACACAAATGCGCTTCTTGTGTGCAGTTCAATCTTTGCAGGGCGTGTTACAGGTAGGGGAACACCCATCGCTTCCGTTTCTGCAACCACTGAGGAAACACACCGGTATTCTTCGCCCACCAACCAGTCAGGTCCACGAGATACACCCTTCCCATGCTTTCTTGGACGTCATCGATGGACGGGGTTCAGGATCGAGGAGTAACAGTGATCCGGACCTTGTGGCCTACCATTCAACTTCCTCGGAAAACCTTGCTCCCCAATGTGAGTATCTTGAATACATCTGTTACCTGCGGCGCTGCGGAGAGGATTCTGATTGGTCGATAAATGTGGTATTTCCGCAGCTCTTTTACATCAGGGGGTCAAGTGCGCACAGTACGTACCACGGAGGTCATAACCGACTTCTTCCGCAGCAAGCTCAAGTTTGCATGTTGACGTTCTTGACAGCTGTCTGCAGGACATTGTGGGTGCCCGATTTCATTGTGTCGTCTGCGTCTCGGTGGACATATGCTCGAATTGCGAATCTGTTGGGTTGCCCGGTAATCTGGATTCCTCGGATGGGGGGCACGACTCTTCACATATTATGATAAAGGTCCGTGGTTGGCTTCTCTGTTTTCGGGATTCACGGCCGACGGGACACCACAGATTCCTTATCCAGTCGAGCCTTCCAAGGTTCAGGAAGTAAGCCATCGGGCAATGACGCGTTGGAACGGGGGGGATGCAGAACACGTTGGAGTTAGCGGTCTGCATCCTGGAGTCCACCACGCCCACCACCTTCACCACTTTCGACCTAGATCCAGGAGGAGTTCCTTCGACGGGACTGTGCGTTTAAGTGATGTGGAGTCAATAGGTGGCCTGAATCATAGTATAAGGTGTGATTCGTGCTCGCAGGTACCGTTCTCCCCTTATCAACCCCGCCAGTTTTCGCGAGGAAACTAATTACCATTATGTCGAAGATGATTATCGGAACTCGATATCAGTGCGGCAATTGCCCTTCTATCCCGCATCCGTACAACCTAGTTTGTGGATTTATGTCTAGCTCCAATTCTGCTCCTCCCTAACCGTGAAACGCAGTGTCAATCGTGTGACGACAAGTCGTACATGGTTCATGACCCTACGCACATATTCTTTAAACTCCGTCGGCCAGTGGATCGTCGTGTCGAATCCTCCGAGCCCATCCTACCCGTTCTGTACGTTCGCCTCGTCACCTCGAAAGCTCTGCTCTTGTTTTGGGGATTAATTTTTGGTTCAGATACAAATACCGTGCTGCCTCCACCGGTATCTTGGACGCCCACGATCCCAAAGGTGCGATGTGCTGCTTGTTTTTTGTGCGGATTCTGAGCCAGCATCCAGCATACCTACGAAACGTCATACACGTGAACATCTTTTGTGACCTGTGCATGGACCAGATCCGAGGCCAATGGTTCCACTGTGTGTATTGTCCCAGGGATTTGTGCGACCACTGTGAGGAAGTGGACGAACACGACACGAGTCACTTCTCCATGGTCGCGAAAGCGCCGGTGTGTTCTTTCTTGTAACCACTCAGCCCTCGAACGAGTTTGAACGTATCGTTGTACTAGGTGGACATGACGAGATTCTACCATTTCACAGGGATGTCTGCGGAAGATGCTAGCGGTCCTCCCATCATGAAATATGCGGTGTATTACTCATAGTTAGTACTTCGCCGCGCGTGCTTTCTAGGCACCTGTAGTAGCACTGTTCATTGTAGAACACAACCAGCTGGCAGAAGACTCGAATCGCCGTGCGCCGGATGATCGATGGCCGATGATGCAATGATCCGGCGACGTCGGAGGGCGGCAAGTTGGCGACCAACCAATGTCATGGCTGGAAGCCATCCCCTTGCCCTTGGAACGAATCCCTCGTAACTCGCGTTAGTTTCCCGTCGGGACGTCCAGAGCAAGTATCCAACACCGGTCGCATTTCGCTCCAACGCAGGTTCACGTCGTAACGCAGTATCGGATGACTCCGCCCACACCCACCGTTCCCCGACTGACCGATGGGCGACGGCCGTCCATCCCAAAAAGGTGATGGTGGCGTTTCCTGACGCCCGGTATGCAAGTATGAGCTTTAGGACACCCGGTACACTGCTTCCGTCAGTTACAAATAACCTATTAACCCTGCCCGCAGGTCACCACCGTTCCCAAGGATATCCCCTACATCCCCCATGACCACAAATGTCAGAAGCGTTGCAAGTTCCAAATGACCCGTCAGTTTCTCTTCTTGACCGCCTAGCTATTGGACTGAACAGCTCCTTGTGTAGTGGCTCCCCCACATGGAAACGTCTAATCACCTGTCCCCCCACGACACACGAGTGGATCTCCCTGACCACGACCATCCTATCGAACCACGACGAGATTGAGGCGGTTAGCAACCTCTGTGGGGACGACGCCCAATCCTTCATCGACATAATGGACGAGGTACCTCACCAGACTCTCGCCCAAACGGCCCGCTGACTTTGACTCCAACCTTCGCATCCCGTTGATTAGGTATTGGATAGCCTGACGCCGCACCTCCGGAGGAAGTGTCTGAACATCTTGTGCAAGATCTGCGGCCATCAGTCCTTGCTTCCGAGATCACTTCAAATCCCACTTTGTCACGACCAATCAGATCCCGCGCTATACAGTGGTGGATATGCCGATGTATGGAAGGGTCAACATCAGGGTTACAGCGTCGCTGTCAAAGTTCTGAGAGTATACTCTACGAGTGACTTTCACAAAATCCAAAGCGTAGGCTGCAAATGCGCTGCGCAACGGTACATGTTAGTGGGCTGACGTTGACTCGTAGAGGTTCTGCAGGGAAGCCATAATGTGGAAAACGCTTCACCATCCGAACGTGCTACCGCTGCTGGGAGCGACGATGAGCAATTACAAATTCGCAATGACCTCGAAATGGATGGCAAATGGGAACATTAACGAATTCATTGAGGCCCATCCCGGGACAGATCGGTTTGAGCTTGTGGGTACTAACTTTGCTGGTAACCTCGTGATTCACAATTACACAACTCGTATAGCTTGAAGGCGTTGTTAAGGGACTGATATATCTACATGACCAGGCGATGGTCCATGGGGATCTGAAAGGGGTACGTCATTGGATACCAGAACCGCTGTCCTGTCTCCTCACTTAATTTGATTTTGAAGGCCAATATATTGATCAACCAACATGGCCACGCGTGCCTAGCGGACTTCGGACTTCTCGTCATGGTCTCAGACAACACGAACCCTACATTCTCAAACTCTCTCACCATCGCCGGCACAATAAGATGGATGAGCCCGGAACTCCTCGACCCGGATCAGTTCGGCCTCAAGGGTACTCTGCCAACGAGGAAATCGGATTGTTACGCGCTGGGGATGGTGATATATGAAGCGCTCAGCGGCAATGTTCCCTTCGCCGCGTACGGGGTTGTTTCCGTCATCCAGAAAATCACCATAGGGGGGCGTCCAGAGAGACCTCAAGGGACCGAAGGAGCATGGTTTGTGGATCGCTTATGGGACACGCTGCGACTTTGTTGGGCACATCAACCGGATGGACGTCCAGCGATCCAGGACGTGCTTGAATGTCTGGAACGGGTTTCAAGGACTCTTAAATCTCCCTCCAGCACAGATGATAACGCGGACGACCAGCCGCTAACAGACGCGGATCCCGTGGCTCGCCCCTCACCCCCCCTCGCTGGAATCGAGACAGAGGAGCCTCCGACAGGAGTTTTGGTCCCTTGCTGTGTGGATGGGCAGCCGTGCCATACATCTTCGTGCCCGAGGCGAGTAAGCACGATTCAGAACCTGGGAGATGTCGCGGTTTACTCAGGTGATTTCTATTGCGCTATCAGGGACAATATACGTTGGTCCTGTCGATCCCTGCCGTCGAGGCGCTCGCCCTAAAAGCGGTATGTGCCTTGTGGCTGCACGCTGACTCTCGTAGAACCGTGGATCTTATTCATCCATTCAGAGCGAGTGGCAAGAAGGGGTTCCCCCAGAAATTCTCGCGTCGCTTCCCGAAAGTGAAATCAAGCGTCAAACGTACGGCATTCAATGTGGGGGAGATCGATTACTAAACTTTCGATATCTAGGTTCATCCATTACATCATCTCGACGGAACAGCAGTACATCAAAGACCTGAACTTTATTGAAGACGTGCGTTACGAACCATATGGCATATTAGGTGCCCACCAAACGGGGTGCTCACACTTTTTAGGTTTTCATCCGCCCTCTGCGCGATGCAAATCCTCCGGTCATCCAAGACGGCGTGCACGAATTCATCGATGAAGTGTTTGGCAATATCCTTGACTTGCGCGAATGTAACCAAAACCTCCTCGAGGCAATGCACGTTCGACAGCGAGAGCAGGGTGAGGTGATTTCGAGGGTTGGGGACATCTTCCTTAACGCGGCAACCGAGTTTCGATTGGCGTACCCAACGTACATGGGACGGTTGCCCGGGGCAGAGAGGAGATTGAAAGGGGATATGGAAACTAACTGTGATCTCAGAGTGCTCTTCGAGGTATGGACCTGATTACCTCGGCCGTGCTATCAACCGTCAGCGACTGACCTTCCTGCACTGCCCTAAAAGCAATGCGCACGCCATCCGGATAATGTAAGGAAGATTGGCCTCGAGTACTGGCTTTATCGCCCCTTGGAGTATCTACAGAAGTACCCCGCCATCTTTGAGGCCATCCGGACAGAGACGGCGGAAGGGAGCCCCGACGTTGATTTCTTGAAAGAGGCGATCGAGGTTATGAGGAACCTTCAGAGTACCGCCCAGCTGAGGATTTTCCAGACAGCCATGGGTGAGGGACCAACGGGAAAGTTCGGGTGGCATAGCTTGGTGCCTGAGGACGTGAGGAATGGGATTCCCGAACAGGCTTCTAAGCGCCAGGCGTGAGTGTTCTCCGTTCGTGATTAGGACTAAGGGTAAGACTTAGCCGTTTGTTTCGAACAGCGCCATCTTTGACCTTATAAAAGGAGAGATGGATTATGTCAAAGACCTGGAAAACATCGAACTCGTAAGTCAGAAGCGCACCAGCCGCGTTGTTGCTTAAGATAGTTTGCGATGCATTGTAGGTGTATGTTCAGCCACTACGTTCGGCAGATCCACCCATCATCCCTCGGGAACGATTGGACAGATTCATCCGAGATGTGTTCCACAACATCAGCGAGCTGCATACTCATCACAAGCGACTCCTGGATCGGCTCTTCGAGGTCCAGAGAGAGGAACATCCGATCATCAAGAGCGTCACCGCCGCGATGCACGATGCGGTTTTGAACTTTAGGGGCGCGTACTTGGACTATATTCCGAATTGCCCCATCGCGGAGTATCGGATTGACGATGAGATTCCAAATAACCCGCAGTTCAGGACTTTCGTCGACGTAGGTTTTCCTCCCCGCCATTGACTGTTGTTTTCCTCAAGCAGACTCTGTTTTGGGTTTTCAATTTGACTGGCTACTCTAGCAATGCGTACGCCACCCCGGTGCGCAGTGGCTTGACATAAAGAATTTCATCAACAAGCCTATCTCCCGTCTCCTACGTTACGAGTCGTTGTTGAAGTTCATTCTCGAGGGAACCCCCGCCGGACACGATGATCTCGATACAATTCCTGCAGTTTTGGACGTCATCAAGGGGCTTGGAAAGGAGACTGAACCCGGGGTTGTGTCAGCCAAGCAAAAGGTCGAACTGTGGAGGTACAATGCCAACTTGGTTTTCAAAGTTGGAGAGAACATCGTACGTATTTGATGGACGTATTACGCCGAAGCGTCTAACATCAACTTAATATTCGATAGGACATGGACTTACTCAACGAGAATCGATCGTTGATTCATACCGGCAGGTTCCTGAGGCCGCCCGATACCGGATTCGGGTGGAGTGGGTGGACGGAACTTGTCGTTTTGCTTTTTGATGACTACCGTAAGGGATTTGATATTCTGGATGTTTTCTCAAGTCCCGCTCACGAATCTTCTGATAGTTTTTGTGACGAAACCCAAGGGTAAGCATGGAATCACGAAATACCAAGTATATCGGCGAGTAAGTCATGTTTACATCTCGTCGTACCACGAATGTCATCATCAGTTGTATAGCCCATCCCCTTGGACCTTCTCACCCTGGTGACATTCACGGATCCTCCGACCCAACGAGGTGGCAGGTTATTGCCATTCGGTGGTAATAAAAAAGTTACAGAGGGTCCGAACCCGGCCGTCAGTCCTCCCGGTGTGGGTGCGAGTCCCGACGCCGTCAACGACGCTCGAGCGGTATACCCTTGCACGATCCGCCACGATGATCGATTGGGAGGTCTGTTCACCTTGTACGCCGAGTCCTCCCAAGCACGGTTGGAGTGGAAGGCCAAATTAGAGGAAGCGATCGGGTTGAGGGCCGCGCAAGAGTCGAATAAGGTATTTGAGATGGGTACGTTCTTTGATCCCACGCTCGTGGCGAACGCGGATCCGTCGTCGAATGATGGGAATCTCACTGAGAAGGTCACTTGCTCCATTCCATTCAGTAAGCGATCTTGGATCTCCACAGTTGTCGATGCTAACGTCTCAGGGTTGCAGCCACCCCTGATGGCCGTGAAATGGTGGCAATCGGATGCGCGGAAGGAGTGTGGATTGGGCATAAGTATGATACGCAGTGTATGAGTTTCTCCTGCTCCTATCGTGTCATTTCCTCACTCTAGACGTTCGTTTAGCGATGCAACGAGTGCTGCATCTGCGAATGGTCACTCAATGCGCCGTACTAGAAAACTTTGGCATCTTCCTTGTCCTTGCAGACAAGGTATGAAATCGGAACCTTGTGTTTCCTAGCATGTTGCTGATGATCCTGGTAGTCACTCTTCGCCTATTATATCGAAGCACTAGTGCCCTCATCACCTGGAGCGGCCAACGCTCCTGAGACACCTCAGAGACTCAGTTGGAGCAAGGACGTGGAGTTCTTTACCGTTGGCAATCTCGGTGGCAGGACATTGGTAATTTGTGTGAAGAAGGTGAATGTAGGCCCTTTCACAGTCCGAAAGGTTGACGCCAACTGATCTGGGATACCATGCAGCTCGACAGCGTATTCCAAGTCCTCGAACCGGTTATTGAGAACATAATCGAGGGCTGGGCCTTTACCTTCTCATTTGAGTCGAGGTTCGGTCTACGGTGTCGGTTCCGTGTTCATCGTGTAAGGCTTCACATTTCCTTCCACTCTCTGTGGCACCGAACCTTTTATTTTCAGGTCTTCTCCTTACCCTTGGAATCACACGATGTGCTGTTTCTTGAGACAGGGATCGCAATCATGTTTAACAAAGGTTTCGAAATCATGCATCCAGCAGAGTCAGTCGCCTCTTCGCATGGATGGTGGATGCCTTTGTTGACTCCCACGTAGTTTCAAGAGTGTTACTATCCCGCGCAAGAAATACCCGCGATTGGTGAAACTTTCAAAGAGATGGGAGTCGTGTAGGCCTGTAGGTATGTTCAGGTCGAACGAAGACGAGTTCCTGCTCTGTTACGATGGTAAGTCCTGGACATATTCCCTTGAAGCGAAACATGCCCATAGTTTTCACAGAGTTTGGGTTGTACGTCGACAAACATGGAGACCCGAGCAATATAGGTACGGTCGAGTGGGAAGGCAGAGCAGAGCGGGTCGCCTGGCACCCACCCTACATCCTCCTCTTCGACAGCCGATTCATCGAGATCCGACACGTGAAGACCGGCCGCCTCGTCCAAATCATCCCCGGAAATGACATGCAATGCGTCTGGGACGACAGAAGCACGAACCACTCTCGAGCCGACTCCGAAGGTTCCCGGGACGAAATAATTTCCCAGGAACCCAGGGTGCATGGAGTGATGAATATGGGAGCTCCCCAACATGATAGGAGAGGGGTGATAACCCAACGCGTATTTGAGTTGATCCCTTCGTTTCCGCTGCCTTTACATGGATCGTCGGCTCCCCCTTCGCACGCTTCGTACTTGAATCATGATGTGAAATGTGATTCGTGCTCGCAGGTATGGTTCTCTCCTTAGCATCCTCGCCAGTTTGTGCAAGGAAGCTGATTACTATTATGTCGAAGATGATTATCGGAACTCGATATCAGTGCGGCAATTGCCCTTCCATCCCGCATCCGTACAACCTGGTCTGTGGATTTATGCCTAGTTCCAAGGCTGTCCTCCCTAACCGTGAAACGCAGTGTAAACCGTGTGACGACAAGTCGTACATGGTTCATGACCCTACGCACATATTCTTTAAACTCCGTCGGCCAGTGGATCGTCGTATCGAATCCTCCGAGCCCATCCTACCCGCTCTGTACGTTCACCTCATCCCCCCGAAGGTTCTGTTCATGTGTTGGGGATTAACTTTGGGTTCAGATACAAATGCCACGCTGCCTCCACCAGTACCTCGGATGACCATGATCCCAAAGGTGCGAGTGCTGCCTGCTTTCTGTACAGATTCTGAGCTAGCACTCAGCATACCCACGAAACGCCACACACGTGGACGTCCTTTGTGACCTGTGCATGTACCAGATCCGAGGCCAGTGGTTCCACTGTGTGTATTGTCCCAGGGATTTGTGCGATCAGTGCGAAGAGGTAGATCATGAACACGACACGACACATTTCTCGATGGTCGCGAAATCGCCGGTGCGTTCCTCCTTGGAGCCGTTCAGTCCTCGAACGGATTTGAACGTATCGTTGTACTAGGTGGACATGACGAGGTTCTACGATTTGACAGGGCTGGATACGAAAAATACTAGCGGTCTTCCTATCATGAAATATGCGGTGTATTACTCATAGGCACTTTAATGCGCATGCTCTCCAGATGCTTGTAGTATTGGCGTTCTTTGTAGAGTGCAGTCGGCTGCAGACAAGGCTCGAAACCGTTGAAGTGAGCCTCACGGATGATCGATGACCATTGGGAGATACAATGATTCGGCGGCATCGGAGGGTGGCAAGTTGACGACTAACTAATGTCATGACTGAAAGCTATCCCCTTCCCCTTGGAATGAGCTTCCCGTAGCTCACGCTTCTGTTCCTTTTGGGCCTCCTTCGGGACATCCGGAACAAGTATCCAACATCGATCGCATTATGCAGCAACGCAGTTTCGTACGACTCCGTCCACACCCACCGTTACCCGACTGACCAATGGGTGACGTCCGTCTATCCCAAAAGGTAATGGTGGCATTTCCTGACGGCCGGTATGCGAGTACGAACCTTCAAACGCCCGCTACACTGCTTACCATCAGCCTTTTGACCCCGCCCGCAGGATATCATCCCCCTCCCCAAGGATATCTCCCATGACCACGCCCAATCCAGATGCTCGTCGACGACCACAAACGTCAGAAGTGCTGCAAGTTCCCGATGATCCGTCAGCTTCTCTTCTTGGCCGTCCATTTGTTGGACTAACCGGTTCCTTGTGCAGTGACTCCCCCGTATGGAAACGTCTGATCGTCTGTCCCCTTACGACACACGAGCGCATCTCCCTAATCACGACCATCTTATCGAACCGTGACGAGATTGAGGCGGTTGATCACCTCTACGGGGACGACGCTCAGTTCCTCGTCGGCGTAATAGATGCCTCTCCGCAACCCTTCATCTCAAGACAGGCCCACTATTTTTGATTCCAACCTTCGCGTCCCTTTAATTAGGTGTTGGACAGCCTGACGCCGCACCCCCGGAGGGAGGGTCTGAGCAACTTGTGCAAGATCTGCGGCCATCAGTCCTTGCTTCCGAGATCACTCTAAATCCCGCTTTGTCACGACCAGTCAGATCCTGCGTCGTACAGTGGTGGGTATGCCGATGTGTGGAAGGGTCAACATCAAGGTTACAGCGTCGCTGTAAAAGTTCTGAGAGTATACTCTACGAGTGACTTTCATAAATCAAAAGCGTAGGCTGCAGATGCACTGCGCAGTGGTGCATGTTGGTGAGCTAACGTTGACCCGTAGGGGTTCTGCAAGGAAGTCATAACGTGGAAAACGCTTCACCGTCCGAACGTGCTGCCACTGTTGGGAGCGACGATGAGTGTTTACTCAGATGGTTTCTATCGTGTTATCAGGGACAATCCGCGTCGATCCTGTCGATACCTGCGGTCGAGGCATCGACCACAAGGGTGGTGCGTGTCATGTGGCTGCACGTTGACTCCTGTGGAACGATGGATCTTATTTATCCATTCAGAGCGAGTGGAGAGAAGGGGTTCCCCCCGAAATCCTCGCGTCACATCCCGAAAGTGAAGTCAAACGTCAAACGTACGATATTTAAATATGGGGAGACCTACATACTAAACTCGGAATACCCAGGTTCATACGTAACGTCATCTCGAAGGAACAGCAGTACATCAAGGGCCCGAACTTAATAGAAGATGTACGTTGCGAGCCATGGGGCGTATCGGGTACCGCCAAATGAGGCGCTCATATTTCTCCTAGGTTTTCATCCGCCCTTTGCGCGGTGCAAATCCTCGTCATCCAAGCCGGCGTGCACGAATTCATCGAGGAAGTGTTCAGTAATATCCTCGACCTGCGCGAATGTAACCAAACCCTCCTTGTGGCAATGTACGTTCGGCGGCGAGAGCGGGGTGAGGTCATTTCGAGGATTGGGGGCATCTCCCTTAATGCGGCAACCGAATTCCGATTGGCATACCCCGTGTACATGGAGCGGTTGCCCGGGGCAGAGAAAAGGTTAAAAGAGGAGATGGAAACTAACAGCGATCTCAGAGTGTTCTTCGGTGTATGGACCTGATTCCCTCGGCCGTGCTGTCAACCGTCACGCGTCAGCGACTAACCCTCCTGCACTACCCTAAAAGCAATGCGTGCGCCATCCGGACAATATGGTGAAGATGGGCTCGAGTACTGGCTTCTTCGGTTCGATTCTCACCTAAGTCAAAGCACTTTGTTGTTTCCGGCCCTATCTTCGGAGAAGGCTGACTGAACAGGTGTGGGTAGACCGTTCACGCACAGATCTTTGTATGAAAAGTCCTGTCTATGGCAGGCATTCAGTCGGCTCTGTTTGGAAATAACACCGCCGTCGCTGAGTTGAGCAGAGCCCAAGTTAGAAAACGACGGAGCAGGGAGCACTCCCGTTTCTAAGGCTGACCCCCTACCATGCGCCCATCTCCTGAGGTCAAGTGCGGCGACGCAACGTGCTGACAGACGGGCACAAGCACAGACTCCTCCAGGATACATCCAAAAATGGGTAGTACACTAGGATCTTCGAGGACGGGTTAGGGTAGCGGATAAGCCCTCTGATAAGCCCCTTCGCAAGGGCGAAACCCAAAGTCCGACCGTAAGTCTTGATGGTGTCCTCCACATTGTATAATAGCAATTGCTAGCCACTCTCCAAACAGGCCTTCCGTAAAAAGGCTCGACTCGAGCGCGCACACACTGCATGGCGAGGGTTATAAGGGAGGTGTCGGCCCATGGAGGAAGTGGGAACCCAATGGGGGAATGATTGAGTAGGGGGCCTCGTAGCGTAGTTAAATTGTGACGTTCAATGCACCCTCCTGTAGTGTAGTCGCACGAGAAAGCCTCTCCATTCCCGGTCTGTGACACGCATCTGTCACCGTAAAGCAACAACCGTCGGGAAGCCCTCGTAGATGCGATGACAGATCTTTGCGTCGTCGGAGTCCTTCGCGAGGCTCAGGGGTGATATGGGACCTCCGATTCTGCACAAGCGAAAGGAGGGAGCTGGTACAGATCACCAGAGGATAAGATTCGGCTCCCCAAAGGAATTGTCCCACGGGCGCTGGGAGAACCGTTACAACCAATGGCGATGTTACGTGAAGTGCAGTAAGCGGGGTTAAACGCCAAGGAATAACAATGCCAAACAGACGTGCGGTCGCAATGCATCTGGCAGGCGGGATAATGGGACCGGAAACCTTGCAAACAAGGTAATAATCCAAGTTCCTCTTTCCCTGATGCCCGCATGGAAGCGTTTGATCACCTGCCCCCTCACAATAGACGAGCGTATCCCCCTGATCACGACCATCTTCTCCGACCGTGGTGAGATTGAGGCGGCCAGCAGCCTCCGCGGGAACGATGCCCAGTCCTTCATCGACGCAATAGATCAGGTCCCTCTCCACGCTCTCACCCGAGACAGCCCACTGACTTTAACTTCATCCTTCGCATCCCGTTGGTTAGGTATTTGACAGCCTGACGCCACCTCTCCAGAGGAAGTGCCTAGCTATGCTGTGCAAGCTCTGTAGTCACCTGTCCCTGCTTCCAACATCACTCCAAATCCCGCTTTGCTACGACCAATCAGATCCCTCGCTGTACAGTGGTGGATACGCTGATGTGTGGAAGGGTGAACATCAAGGTTGCAGCGTCGCCATCAAAGTCCTAAGGGTATACTCTACGAGTGACTTTCGCAAAATCAAAGGCGTAGGCTGCAAATCCGCTACGCGACGGTGCATGAGCTCACACTTGGCTTGTAGAGGTTTTGCAGGGAAGCTATGATGTGGAAAACATTTCGCCATCCAAACGTACTGCCGCTGTTGGGAGCGACGATGAGCAACTACAAATTTGCAATGACGTCGGAATGGATGGCAAATGGGAACATCAGCGAATTCATCGTGGCCCATCCAGATACAGATCGACTTGAGCTTGTGGGTTGTAACTTTGCTGGCGACCTCTCGTCCCTCATAATCACTCAACTCGTACAGCTCAAAGATGTCGTTAAGGGACTGATATACCTGCATGACAAGGCAATGATCCACGGGGATCTGAAAGGGGTACGTCACTGAATGCTAGAATCGCTGTCCTGTCTCCTCACTTGATTTGGTTTTGAAGGCCAACATATTGATTAACCGACATGGCCGCGCATGCCTAGCGGACTTCGGACTCCTCGTCATGGTCTCAGACAACACGAACCCTACATTCTCAAACTCGTTCACCGTTGGCGGTACAACAAGATGGATGAGCCCGGAACTCCTCGATCCGGAGCAGTTCGGCCTCAAGGCTACTCTGCCAACGAGGAAATCGGATTGTTACGCGTTGGGGATGGTGATATATGAAGTGCTCAGCGGAAATGCTCCCTTTGCCACGCACGGGGTTGTTTCCGTCATCCATAAGGTCACTGCAGGGCGGCGTCCAGAGAGACCTCAAGGGACCGAAGGAGCATGGTTTGTGGATCGCTTATGGGACACGCTGCGACTTTGTTGGGCACATCAACCGGAAGGACGCCCAGCGATCCAGGACGTGCTTGAATGTCTGGAACGAGTTTCAAGGGATCGGAAACCTCTGCCTAGCGTGGATGAAAACGCGGCCAATTCGTCACAAGCCCCTTTGAACGAGGGGTGTTTCGATGTAGGAGGCAACGGAGCAAAGAGTAAATTCTTCCCAAGTGAGTCCGAAATTGACGCTCTTAGTGGTTGGTTTCATGTCCTTCCCACCAGCCAACCACATCAAGTTAATCGAGCAAGCGGATGGGCCGGAGCCAGAACCTGAACCTCAGGCAGCTCCTCCT
>Ga0307517_10006547_pt1 | contig 17231 bp, 9 predicted proteins | sample 23_EM_MG_FD_194515 | JGI IMG/M metagenome (GOLD analysis project Ga0307517, IMG submission 194515) | Populus trichocarpa ectomycorrhiza microbial communities from riparian zone in the Pacific Northwest, United States - 23_EM | ecosystem: Host-associated > Plants > Roots > Unclassified | place...
CCAAAATGACCGATGCTAATGAACTTGTGAATAGATGAGCAATGCCCAACGCTTGACAAAGCATACTTTGACACAGCATACGTGGGTCATTGCCGTCATCGCCCACATTATATTAAATTTTATTTTTTTTTTTCTAGTGAAGAACATAGTACCCTAGCCTAACCTTTTATTTTATTTTTTTTCTAAAATGTTTGGACTTGATTAAAATTTTAGGCTTTTATATCCATGTTCACATAAATTTTTCACACTAATTTTTTACACAGGGTATATGACCCTTAAAAAATATAGTTAATAGAATTTAAACTCTGTCTCTAATCTAATCACTAATGAGTTGTTGATGATGAAGATGTTTGTAATTTAAAACAGAGTATTTTTTTTAAATAGTTTTTCACTTCGAAAATGAAAACATTAACAATTTCATATTATTATAAAATATTAAAAAAAAAATTAATTTAAAATTTTTTTAAATAAAAGATACTTAAAAGCAGAAATAAAGACACTACCCATCACCGTAAAATATTCTACTTGTAATTTATCACGCTAGTTCAACATGAATTTATAAACAAAAACATGTTTTTATTGCATATATATACAGGATTCAATCAATCTCCATAAAGAAGAAGATTCACTCTTAACTTGATGCATCTCCACTTTACACCACAATAGTAAGAAAGTTGAATCTAAGACTATTGGATGACAAAAAAACATTATTACATTAATTTTGTAGAACAGAATAATATTTAAACCTAGCATAGACGGTGTTGCATGAACATGGGACTACTTTTTTCCTTCTTCAAAACAAATGAGACCTACTTTCTTCTCTCTTTTTTGCCTTTCTTTCATTAATATTTTTTATTTAATATTTAATATCTTTTTAATACTTCATTAGTTATTATAATTTTAGAATCATGTATATTATATCCATAAATTGAAAATTTTTCACGTGTAGTTTATGAAGATTAAATAAAAGAAAGTGTAATCAATCATTTTATCATCTTATATGAAATAAAAAAAAAAATTTATAATAAAAATAAAAAAAATAAAAATAAAAAGAGCCGGGCTCCAGCATGCTGCGAAGTTGGATACATTTACATGTGAATGGGCCCTGTTATTAAGTCCAGAAAAGGATCCAGCAAGGAATGGGCCTAACAAGTGGGTTCATGTTATAAATACTTGTCGTAAATTAAAGATAAACAAATAATATTTAATATTATAAATAGTTTAATGTCAAAAAATATTAATCCTAATATCCTACTTTTTAAAAAAATCAGTTGATGGTTCGGTATGCGTTTGCAAATGCGGTGCTCCATTTTACCGAGAGGGTGTGTGGGAACGCAGTATAAATCGTGTTTTTAAAAGTTTTAAATTTTTTTATTTAAAATAAAAAATTTTATGTTTTTATATTAATGTTAAAAATAATTTTTAATAAATAAAAAAAAACTTTATTTTAATATATTTTTAAATAAAATAACACTTTAAATTATCATTACTATCATAATCTGAAATAACCCTAAACCAAGGGAAGTTATGGGTCAGTTTACATGGGAATGTCAAAGGATTGCAACGTTTTTACCAGCTACCATGGCAGTGAAGTCCACAAAGCTGTCTGGTGCATGTTCTCTTGAAAAGGAGGGAGAGATTCTTAGCAAACTTGACGGCTGCCCTGGTGTGAAACAATGTTATGGAGAGACGTTACCCTGGGTGAAGAAGAGGAGACGGTTTATAATCTGTTGTTGAATTTGCTTATGATGCTACTTGAGCTGATCTTACTGACAAAAGCGGAGGCTGTGGGTTACCTGAACCTCTAAAGTAAGGTTCTATACAAGATGCGTTCTCGAAGGGCTTCAAAAGTTCATGAGTTCGGTTCTGTTCAACGTAATACAAAACCTGACAACATATTGATGGCTCCTGCTGGCTTTGTTGCTGCTACTAACGATGTGGCAAAAATTGGTGCAAAGAAAGCAAATAAAAAGACTTCTTTAAGAGGAAATCCAATGTACGTTTCACCTGAAATAGTGAAAAATTCGGTATCCAAGAAACATCATCTGATATTCGGGGGGCACTTGGCTGTGCAGTGCTTAAGATGTTGACAGCGAAGCCTCCATGGATTCTAAAGACTGATCGAAAGAAGGATCCTGATTCAGTTACGAGGATTGGTTCCACACATGAATCACCAGCTATTCCTAACAACATATCAGAGGAAGGTAAGAATTTTCTCAGATATTGCTACGCAAAGAGTCCTGCATGGAGATCGACAGCAAGTGAAGTGAGCTCCTGAATCACAAGTTTGTGGTGGAATTTGAAGAAGAAGGAGAAGGAGAGAAGCATGCTAGTGAAGGAGAGGTCTTGGATCTTGAAGGGGTCAGTTGATCACTGTCTTCAACCTACGACGAGGACAGCTATGTATCTCTGGAGGATTCTTCATCCGCTTCCCTTGTTCCTGATGCCTTTCCAATATTTACAAATACATCGGTTAAACAAGTTGCAATGTAGCGTGCTCAATTTGTTTCTTTCAACTTAAGTTTAATGGCTCTGTGTTCTGATTGTTCACGAGATTTTCAGTATTGCATATTTTAGTTCGGATGCATTTCAATCAATCATTCAAAATTGATTATTTGTTCTTAATCTTTTTCTTCTGTTATACTAATGAATTCTTTCTGCTGCATTTACACATTCTTTTGTGCCATTTTATTGTCTGCAACAAATCATGATGCTGCTGCTCTAAAATATCTTTTGCTGGCAGTGCTAAGAAAAAGTTGAAGCATAAAACAACTGGACAGATATAGTAATGACATGATTAGAATGTATTATTGGTTACTTGAAATTGATTGTTAGGTTAAGAGAGCTGAAGATTACAATTTACAAAGGCAGAGCCAGATGGTACATCTACTTTCAGCTTCAGCATTGGTACTACCTGCAATCATTAATAATTCCAAGTCCATACATTTGATTCTTTGGTGCTATCTTCCCGGTTCTTGCACTTCCTTTTTATTTTTACTGTAGTGCTTCAGTTCCATTGTTTCTCATTGATCTGTTTTCTAGTTATGAGTATATTGTTATCATACAAGTTGGTTTATTTATTTATAGTGGTAATGGTAGAAATCTGTATATTCTTGGTGCCTTAGCTGAAGTTGAGGAATAGAAGTGTCAGGAATTAGCTGCAGCTGACAATGGTCCTACCAAAATGTCATTACAACTGTTCAACAAATGTAGAAAATCATAGTTAAATCTCTGAAGTTCTAGAAGTGATGATTACTAGGAAATAAAGAGTTGATAACAGGTAAGGTAACTGAAGATGAAGATGAAATCAAGTCTTCGGAGTCATTATCAGGAACTTGGTAACAATGATGAAAAGAAAAAGGTTATGATTACCTTATTATGACTCTGTGAGAGCTTATAATAATTGGATTCTATATCCGATGTCATGCCATGTTTATGAGATTTCACCTACTCTGTAGTCTGTCCAAACTGTGCATACCTTGCAGGACACCACACTTGAATGTGCATAGTTTTTCCCCTTGGAACATTATCTGGTATTATTCATCAGCTGTATCTTAAATGTCTGTAATTACTGCCATGTCACTTCTTGTTGTAATACAATCAGGTTCCAGAACAAAAATAAACCCCATCATAGCAATATATAAAAAATAGGTACACATGGTACGAAAAACCCTAATTTCCAAAGGAAACTAGCATTTCAGGACAGGATGCACTCACTCTAGCAGTGAAGCCCGTTAGAAGAACAAACAACGCAGTTATTCTGCTCTTCAAAAGGAAGTTGAAACAAAGTAGGAAGTGGGGATAGATTAAGTAACTTCAACACACACATTTACGTGTAGTTAAGGAGTGACAATCTTCAAGGGAATATCTCAATGACCAAGTTGATTGTAAGTAAGTTGATGAAAATAAAGGAAGGAATCATAATATCTGAGATTGACCACTGCAGAATCTGAAAATCTTAAAAGCCAAGTTTGAGCTTTAGTAGGCTTTCCTGACAGATATTCCTTGGTTCTGTATGGATTAAATTGGTAATGGATCATGATTTTCCTTTATTTTGGAGTTAGAGCGGAGGATTTGAAACTCATATTCCCAATAATATATATAGCTTTGGGGTGAACTTTGTTGTAATGTTAAGATCTGTGTCTTGTTGCATTTGTTAATTCAAACTGCAGCTGGTAAGAGAATAAGTATTTAGATTAAGGGCATGAAAAGATGAATTATTCTCTAGGATGTGAATTTCACAGTTACCTGCACATCCAAGACACAAATACAGCCTTTCACCCGTAACATTTAAACAATCGGATGGTAAGGAGCTACGAATATAAATTAAAAATTATAGTACTCAATAAAAGGAAGCAAGTGTTAATCAATAACATAGTTCTTCCATTAATATTGCTAACTACAATAAACGAATCATTGATTACAAGGACAAAATTATCTTGTAATCTACTGCAATACGCAGAAAAAATGAAAGAATCCTCAACATTGAATTTCAACCTAGACCTATTTGACTGAAAAGTCTGCATTACTTCACTCCTATGCACCAGCAGGGATAGTGCAGGTTGGCAGATACTGCTGCACTGCATTTTCTTCAACCCGTGATGCATGCGTCATTGCATCAACATTACTGGTAATACCCTCTTCATCATCAGACCAAGGAGAGAAACATGAACCCTCATCTGATGTGAAGCTCCACTCTTCATAAAATGAGGAGCCACTAAATTCATCATCTGTCCCGCATAATGTGTCTGTCCATTCCACACTTTCTGCATCCAAAGTCTCCACAAATTCACCACCATCTAAATCCACTCCTGACACAAAAGGTTCATCCAGCAACATCTCAGCAGTAAACCTGAACATAGGGTTGGCAACAAAACACCTTTTCAAGAAATCCTTGGCATCCTTCGAAACCTCTGAAGGCATTTTAGGCAATTCATATCCATCACCAATCTTTCTCATTAGTTCTTCAATAGTAACATCAGGTTTCACATCCCAAGCTTGCTTGCCAGTAAGCATCTCAAGCACAACACATCCAAGAGCCCATATGTCACAAGGAGGCTCTTGAACATGATTAGCCACAGTCTCTGGTGCCATGTACAAAGTAGTCCCTCTTAAATAAGGGTCGATTTTCCTTTTCTTGTTCCTCTTCTCTGATTTCTTTGCCAACCCAAAATCCCCAATCTTTGCCACAAATTCACCTGCCTTCGTACTACTGGAAACAAGCAAAATATTCTCAGGCTTGAGATCACAATGCACATAACCATGGCTATGAATATAATGGATCCCTTCAAGAATAGACCTAGTGTATCTTTTCACATCCAATTCAGGCAAACCAACACCATCAGATTTCTTGATAAGACCAGCTAAGGTCCCTCCTGATGCATACTCTAACAACACATTATAAAACATCTCACCACCTCCATCCCTAGTAGTTTCTTCACCAAAACACTTGATAATAAAAGGACAGCCATTGAGACAGTTAAATACCTCTTTCTCCTTTTGAAGTGAACAAGAAGCAGAGACCTCTGCAGACTTGACAGCCATAACTGGAGGATAATAGCCATTTCTTGATTTGGGGCTCTTTAAACTTGCTAAATAAACTGATCCAAACCCTCCTTTGCCAAGTAGTGGCCCTCTTGACCATGCCACTCCGCCATTGTTATTGCTGTACTTCATGCTCTCTTCTCCCCCTCCTCCTACTACGTGTTTTGCCTTTCCCTTCATTGCTAGCAGCTTCTCTCCTTTTCCTTCCCTCTTTTGAAAGTTAAACGCAAGTGAATTGTATACAAAATGCCTCCTTAGGGTTTTGGATATATATAGAGAAAGCGAGTTTGAAAACTTAAACGCGTTTGGAAATGGATTTTCACCGATTGTAAATTGTGTTATGTGCACTTTGCTAACTACACCTTCGGTCAATCATCAATTCTTTCGGATTATTATGTCGCAATACATTGTCGGAAAGGTTTTGAACGGTAGCATCTCTTCTCCCTAAACTATTAAGATCGAGACACATTTAGCCTTATACTAACAAATTGTTCAATCATGCCCTTGAACCATCAATTTTATCTTTGGGGATAATTTTGTCCCGCTGTCTATTTCACCATTACAAATGGCTCAAGTTTTGATTGCCAGAACCCTCTTTAAGAATTCTTTTTTATTTATTTTTAATTGAAATTCTCATAAATATTAATAAAAATCCAATATATTTCAAGAAATAATTTTAAAAATTTTAGATCAAGAAGTATTTTTTATGATCTTTTAGCCTACAAATATTAAAGAACCACGTTATGTTTAGGACCAAAAATATTTAAAATATTTATGTTATACAAACCTAGCTATTAAATGGGATTTTATTTTCAAACACGGTCTATATATATAAAGAGAGTGTATTTATCTGTGAGAGGTACACCGCGAGAAACATCAATCTTTGAATCAACTTTAATACCTCATAGTTACCAAGAGTATCATACTATCAAGAAAAGAATTTTTTGCTATTTTTAAGCTCACTCTTCTAGAAAAAATTCATTTTAATCTCAAATGTATATATTTATTTTCAGTTGAGTCCCGAATTTATAAATCTTATTAATGTTTTCTTGTCAATGTTTATGTGTATTATTATCAAATTAATATCATTTTAGTACATAAATACGCACATTAGACCGAAAGTGTTAATGTTTATTAATTCTTTATCAAATTTTATCGAGAAAAAAAACCATTTTAGTACATAATTGATTAAACTTATGAGTTTGGGGTAAAATTGAGAATGAATATATAGGTTTAGGACTAAATTGAAGTTTCCCATAAACCTACCATCTATCACTGGGACAAAGTCCGATGATAAAAGTCCTTGATAACTAGTACTACTTTTCACTTTTTTTGTCCTATGCTTGACATTAAATAGTAAATTCATGTAACTGGTTTCTATGTCAGGGAAGAAATAAAATGTTCATAAGTTATGTTTCATGTTATTAATGTCAAGACTGTTCAAAAAATCTTAGAACAATTAATGATCAAAAATAGTTTGTTATTATTAAGAAATCCACTACTATTATATTATGTTGATGGCCAGTTTAAATGAAAAAATTCATACCCTTCTCAGCACATTTATTAAATTATATTTATTGTTGATTTGTGTTAAAAAAATAAAAATAATTATATTTGTCAAAGATATAAGTGTTTTTTTATATAATAATATGTTTAAGTATTTACCATAATTTAAAAAAAAAAAAACAAATACTATGATTAATTATAGAGATTAAATAGCTCTTAACAAGTATTTGCACACTATTAAACTATTAAATTACTTTATATTCTAAAGATTTAGAGAATCCAAAGGCTCCACTTTCTTTTAATTGCCACTTATATTTTTTTTCAATGGTCGTACAAATTGGTTTTAATTAAATAAATTAATTAAATTATACTCATATAATTATTACACGGTTTAATTTAAAATTCAAGTTAAATAAGGAATTGATCAGTCACATTATCTTTGAACTAGTCAAATTAATTAGGACGAGTTAGAGTAACTCCTACACGGTTTAATTTTAAATGCGGACTATATAAAAAGTTGGATTGGAAGGCTTTTTTATATCAATTTTATTTTTATTTTTTAATTTGATTCTCAAATTTTTTTTTCCTGATCAATCAGATGCATTTGAACTGATCAAGACGATTAGGTGAACTCTAATATAATTTGATTTTAAATTGAGCTAAATAAAAAATCGTATCAAGAGATTCTAAAATTAACTTTATTTTGACGAGTTTAATAAAAATACCAAACAATCTTTTATACCAAAAATATTTTTTACAGTAATATTTTTTATTATATTTAAAAAAAAAAAATAGAACCGCTGCTTTGCACACGAGCATGTAAGCCAGCATATACCAAGTTAAATGATGTGATTCCAAAGAAACTTGAAATCTAATCATGCTCGTGATTTAAATGTTAATTCAACTTGAGCCATCACTCTTCCTCTTAGGGATCATAGTCATACCTTCTTCTTTTTTAATCTTTGTTGATGTTCTAGCATGTTGATTGAACTTGTCCGCTGGCAATTAGACTTTAGCCAAGTGGTCAAGGTTGGCTACTGTCCCTCTGGAGGACTTGGAAATGATCAAACATTGAATTAGATATTTTTTTTCCCTGCGTCTAGTCTTCCTTTGCCGAGTCAGATTTGAATGCATAGCAGACACTTATGACTAGCACGCAGAAATTCCTCCTCTCAGTATCATATCTGCGTCTCTTTTTACCAGTAGAATGGAAGAGCTGCTTCAACAATTAATGGGCCCAGCTCAAAATTCAACAGGATCAAGTCTAGACATGGATCCACCTTTAGTCCAGGTATGGAAACCCAGCAAAATGTTCTTATTGGATATGCTGCGTGGAGCTCCCACCATGGAGCCCTTCAGCCTAGAATTGAATTCAGAGCTGAATTCATCAACACTGAAGTGTACGAGAAGAAGTCTCTGCAGTCTGAATGTTGAGTGTCTTAAAGGATCAAAACTTGCACTGCCTCTCTTGATGCATCAGCTTGGTCACTGTATAGACTAGGCCAAAGGCCTAAGAAAATCCCAAAATCCTTACACCACTACAGTAGCACCATCCATTTGAAGGATAAACTGATTATTAAAAAGCAATTTGCAAGCTGGAAGTGCTGGGGGTGCCTTATTCAAGGATAACAGTTCAACAAAGCTTGCAAGTGGATCAAAATTCGGGCTGCCACAAACTTCTCTTGAAAGGATGGGTCCTAAAAGATATTCTGATTATTGACATTCCAAGCTAGTTGAGTCTTGTAATCCCTCCATTTATGATGATGACGACTCTGATAGCGACAGCCAAAAACAGCAGACGAAGCAGCACTAGCTAAGAATTGCAATGACCTTTTTTTCATAAAATTTGGGTAAGAAAATGATATTGCATATAACTTGTAATCCGCCAGTCTATTCACTGCCTAAATAGTAAACACAAAGACAAGACCGCATTCTTTCAAGAGTTGTTCTTGTTGTTTTTTCCTGTTCCTTCCTTTCCTTGATCTAAACAACTTCGGCCATCAGCAGAACTTAGCTAGTTTGATCTTCCACAATCCATTCTGTGCAGCCACTGTCAATGCAAAGATTGAATAAAATCCAAGCTCCCAAGAAATACTGGTTGTTCCTGTACAATGAAAATGAAAGACGCATCCCAGCTATCTTTGGTTGATATGACCCAGGATTAGCATCTTGTTCCAGAAGTATGAGCCACAGACAGTGGCCTTAGTCATTTGCACTCAAAGGACACTAAAAAATTATGTCAACCTTATTCTTCTGGAAACAAGTTTCACTCATAGGACACAAAAAAGTCAACTGCGGTACCTGAATGAAACACATCCTGCATCCACGATGAACAGGGAAAAGTAATGTCAACTGCGACCTCTTTGTGTGTTTATCACATGCATATCCAACTGTGAGGGCAAAGCAAAGGTTGAGAGTGGGCATGCCCTACTAAATGAAGAAAACCCTCAGCCAATCTGTCCTGTTGTCCTTTCAATGCCTATTCATTTAGGCTTAGTTGAAAGTCTACTCATCATGAGGAAAGAGGTAAGATTAGTTTTTTAGTCCCTCCACAAAATCATAGCCTGCATTGAATTTCTTTTCAGTTCCCGAAAGATCCGTATCTACACTTCTCTCTCAAAAGTTCCATTTTTTTTTTCTGGCGGTAATTCATTATTATGAAGCAGGATGAAAGTGTAAGGAGCAAAGGTTTTCATAAAAGAAACATTATTGGGCACTTACAGCAGAAGAAAAAATGATCTTCATCAGAACATTTCTGCTGCTGCTGTTCCAGCATTTATTTCTAAGTTCTGCTTTCGCGGTTTCAGGTTCTCGCCACCATCGTAACCATTCCTTGCTTGCTGACGAGGCTGCTCTTCTAGCATTCAAAAAGACCATCGTTTTTGATCCAGAGTCCAAGCTAGCTGGCTGGACTGAGGGCGGAGATGTTTGCAGCTTCACAGGTGTCCGATGTGACAAACATCGTCACAGTGTGGTACAACTCAATCTGTCCCGCAGTGGACTCACCGGGGCATTGTCACCCATCATTTCAAATCTCAGTGGGCTTCGATATCTCATTCTTGATGAGAATCACTTTTATGGCATTATTCCTCCCGAATTTTCTTCTCTCCGGCATCTGCATTCTCTTCGGCTAGACAGCAATAATCTACGTGGCTCATTTCCGGGATTTCTTGCTGCTCTTCCCAACCTCACCGTGCTAACTCTCACTGAAAACCATTTGATGGGCACACTTCCACCTTCTTTATTCTCTAACTGCACTTCATTAGCAAATATAGAACTGTCACAGAACTTGCTTACGGGAAAAATTCCCCAGGAGATTGGAAATTGTCCAAGTCTCTGGAACCTCAATTTGTACAACAATCAATTTACAGGAGAACTTCCTGCATCTTTAGCCAACATTTCAGAACTGTATAATATAGATGTGGAGTCTAACAGTCTTACTGGAGAATTGCCCGCAAATATCATAGGGAAACTATATTCAGTTGTCTCGCTCCACTTCTCATATAATAAGATGGTCAGCCATGATCACAACACCAACCTCGAGCCATTCTTTACAGCACTTGCAAATTGTACCGAATTGCAGGAGCTGGAATTGGCTGGTATGCGCCTTGGAGGAAGATTGCCCAGTTCAATTGGCCGACTTAGCGGCGACCTAAGCACTCTGTTATTGCAAGAAAACAGCATCTTTGGAACGATTCCTCCAGGCATAGCACGTCTTTCCAGCCTTACGTGGCTGAACTTGACGTCCAATTCTCTAAATGGGACCATTTCAGCCGAAATCAGCCGGTTGTCTTACTTGGAGCAGCTTTTCTTATCACATAACTTGCTAACGGGTGCAATTCCAGCAGCATTAGGTCAACTCCCTCATCTTGGTCTGCTCGACCTGTCAAACAATCAACTCTCTGGTGAAATCCCTGCAAGTCTAGGAAATTTGGTTCGATTGAGTTTTATGTTTCTCAACAACAACCTTCTTACAGGAACTATTCCTCCAACATTAGGGAAGTGCACTGATCTTTCCATGCTGGACCTGTCCTATAACAGATTGACAGGGAGTATTCCTCCAGAAATATCAGGTATACGCGAGATCCGAAGATATCTAAATCTTTCACACAATCTTCTTGATGGTCCTTTACCTATAGAACTCAGTAAGCTGGAAAATGTTGAAGAGATAGATGTTTCATCAAACAACCTCAGCGGGAGCATCTTCTTTCAGATATCAAGCTGCATCGCAGTGACGCGGCTAAATTTCTCACACAATTCTATTGAAGGGCACCTTCCTGATTCCATTGGTGATCTAAAGAACCTTGAATCCTTTGATGTTTCAGGAAACCACTTATCTGGAGGTATCCCAACAAGCCTCAACAAAAGTCGAAGCCTCAGTTTCCTAAATCTTTCTTTCAACGACTTTGCAGGAGTGATACCCTCTGGTGGTGTCTTCAATTCTGTCACGGATAAGTCATTCATAGGCAATCAGGATCTTTGTGGTGCAGTTTCTGGCATGCCCAAATGCTCTCATAAGAGACATTGGTTTCGCTTACGTTTGTTCTTGATTGTATTTGTACTGCTCACATTTGCATCAGCTTTCTTAACAACAATTTTCTGTGTGATTGGAATCCGCCGTATCAAGGCCATGGTTTCCTCTGGAAACTCTGTGGATACAGAACAGGCAAGGAAACCAGAAACTCCAGAACTGATCCACAATTTTCCAAGAGTTACATATAGAGAACTCTCTGAAGCCACGGGAGGGTTTGATGAGCAGAGACTAGTTGGGACAGGTAGCTATGGACGTGTCTATAAGGGTCTTCTTCCAGATGGGACAGCCATAGCCGTAAAGGTATTGCAGTTCCAGTCTGGGAATTCAACCAAGAGTTTTAACAGAGAATGCCAAGTGTTGAAGAGGATTAGGCACAGAAATCTGATAAGGATCATAACAGCATGCAGTCTTCCTGATTTCAAGGCTCTTGTTCTTCCATACATGGCAAATGGAAGCTTGGATAGCCGTCTATATCCCCATTCAGAGACAGGTTTAGGTTCAGGCAGTTCCGATTTGACTCTCCTACAGAGGGTTAGCATTTGCAGTGACATAGCTGAAGGCATGGCCTATCTGCATCACCACTCCCCTGTTAAAGTCATACATTGTGATCTAAAGCCAAGTAACGTTCTTCTTAACGATGACATGACAGCTCTGGTTTCTGATTTTGGCATAGCAAGGCTGGTTATGACTGTTGGGGGTGGAAATGGTGGGGTGGTTGAGAATATGGGAAACTCTACAGCAAATTTGCTTTGCGGATCAATCGGATACATCGCTCCAGGTACAAATTTCTTCATTACTTCTGCATATAGAAATCTAACAGAAGGATTCTAAATTTATTTTTGAATCGCGAAATACTTCCATTACTTCACACTGATATAAAACACAGAGAGTAAATCACCATGAGTTTTTATAATGCAGAGTATGGATTCGGATCAAACACTTCTACAAAAGGAGATGTTTACAGCTTTGGCGTTCTAGTACTCGAGATGGTGACTAGAAAAAGGCCAACAGATGACATGTTTGTCGGTGGGCTAAACCTACACAAATGGGTCAAGACTCACTACCATGGTAGATTAGAGAGAGTGGTAGACCCTTCCTTGATGAGAGCTTCAAGAGATCAATTCCATGAAGTGAAAAGGATGTGGGAAGTTGCCATTGGAGAATTAGTTGAGCTGGGTATTCTTTGCACTCAGGAGTCCCCCTCTACTAGGCCTACAATGCTTGATGCTGCTGATGACTTGGATAGACTAAAGAGGTATCTTAGTGGCGACACAACTGCCACATTTGCTTCCTCTCTAGGGATTTCATCATCCACTCTCGGAGATGACTAACTCCTTCCCCCCATTTTCTGTACATGCACTGTAATGCCTCTGGTTTAATATTATGCTAACCTTTCAAAAAAATCAGACTGAAAATCACCACTAAATCTCTCTTCTTTTCCCCGGACAATAAAATCTGTAATGCCATTGCTATAAACTCACCATAAAATCTCTGAGATCAAGCACGGATAGATGCAAGATACTTGAAGCCAACAAAGAGTTTTTTGCTTTACTACTGTTTCTTTCCTTTTCCTTCCCGGAGGAACAAAGTCACGTACATCTTCTACCTCGAGTCCCGACCAGAAACAATTCCGCTGTCATGTTCTTTTTCAGATAAACATGTAAAGCATATAAAGCAAACTAGGAAACAACAAAACAAACTAGAAGCTTTAAACTTCAGAAACACAGAGAGTTACGTCGGGCAAGCGGAAGCCATTGGTTAGCTGAGTGTGAACTGTGAATTTAATCCTTATAGTTTAAAAAATATGATTAATTGATCTTCTTAGTTTCAAAAACTATATGTTTAATCTCTATATTTTAAAAAAAAGTTTTAAATTTAGTCCTTTTGTCATGTTCTTTTTCAGTTTATTTTGTTTTACAACCAGCACTGTCTTCTGTTAGTTGAAGCTCACCCTTCAAATGATTTAGTGTCTTTAACAGTACGGAAAAAAGATTTTGAGTTTTCCATGTTGCTAAGCAATGGAACTTGCAGGAAACTAGGGATGATAACCCAATGAAGAAATGGGAAAAAAGGAAAAGGAAAAGGAAATTCAAGCTATTTTATTGATTAATATCAAACTGAAATATATCTTATGCGTTAGCAGTAACTAGTATTTCCTTACATGAAAATCCCACAGACCTCAACTAGTACTTTACATTACAGGGGATTTCCTTCAAACATGACAAGCCAAAACAGAGTAGAAGGGCAGAGAGACAAAACAGAACACCCTGCTTGCCAACATTGAGGCCTCAATCAACTTCCTCAATCTTAGGTCCGGCACCGGAACCACCAGAGCTAGTATTGCCATAGCCACTATTTGGCATCCCAGCACCACCACCCATTGGCATATCTCCACCAGCACCTTGATACATCTTTGCAATAATTGGATTGCACAAATCCTCTAACTCCTTCTGTTTGTCTGCAAATTCGTCAACCTCTGCCAATTGGTTCCTTTCCAACCACTCAATAGTCTCATCAATTGCTTTCTCGATCTTCTGCTTATCAGCTGGACCCAATTTCCCTGCAAACTTCTCGTCCTTCACTGTATTTCTCATATTGTAAGCATAATTCTCCAATGAGTTCTTGGCATCCACCTTCTTCTTCACCTCCTCGTCCTCTGCCTTGTACTTCTCTGCTTCTTGCACCAATCTCTCAATCTCATCTTTACTCAACCTTCCCTTGTCATTGGTGATGGTGATCTTGTTCTTCACTCCTGCAGTCTTATCCTCAGCAGAAACATTCAGAATTCCATTAGCATCAATGTCGAAACATACATTGATCTGAGGGACTCCTCTAGGAGCAGGTGGGATGCCAGCGAGCTCAAATTTACCAAGAAGGTTATTGTCCTTGGTTCTTGCCCTTTCACCTTCATAAACCTGAATTAGCACTCCTGGCTGATTATCAGAATATGTGGAGAAGATTTGCTCCTTCTTGGTAGGAATCGTTGTGTTTCTTGGAATCAAGGTAGTCATTACACCACCAGCAGTCTCAATTCCAAGGCTAAGAGGAGTGACATCAAGAAGAAGCAAATCTTGAACCCTCTCATTCCCTTCACCGCTCAAAATTGCAGCTTGGACGGCAGCTCCGTATGCAACAGCTTCATCAGGATTGATGCTCTTGCAAAGTTCCTTGCCATTGAAGAAATCTTGCAAGAGTTGCTGAACTTTGGGGATTCTTGTTGAACCACCAACAAGAACAACCTCATGAACTTGACTCTTATCAATCTTGGAGTCGCGAAGACATTTCTCCACTGGTTCCATACACTTTCTAAACAAATCCATGTTCAATTCTTCAAACCTTGCTCTAGTAATAGTAGAATAGAAATCAATACCTTCATAGAGAGAATCAATTTCAATCGTCGTCTGCGTAGTCGAAGACAAAGTCCTCTTCGCCCTCTCACACGCAGTCCTCAACCTTCTCAAAGCTCTTGGATTGCCACTAATATCCTTCTTGTGCTTCCTCTTGAACTCTCCAACAAAATGATTAACAAGCCTGTTATCAAAGTCCTCACCTCCAAGATGAGTATCACCCGCAGTAGCCTTCACTTCAAAAATCCCCTCCTCGATCGTCAACAGAGAAACATCGAACGTCCCGCCACCAAGATCGAAAATAAGAACATTCTGCTCTCCGCTTCGCGACGCCTTTTTATCCAGACCGTAAGCAATAGCAGCAGCAGTAGGTTCATTAATAATCCTCAAAACATTCAGCCCAGAAATAGCACCAGCATCCTTGGTAGCCTGCCTTTGCGAGTCATTGAAATAAGCAGGCACCGTAACGACCGCATTCTTAATAGAATGGCCCAGATAAGCCTCAGCAATCTCCCTCATTTTCGTCAAAACCATAGAAGATATCTCCTCTGCCGCAAACTGTTTCTCTTCACCTTTGTACTTAACAACAATCATAGGCTTATCACCAGGACCTGGAATCACCTTAAAAGGCCAGTGCTTCATGTCACTCTGAACAGAAGGCTCAGAGAAACGCCTCCCGATAAGTCTTTTCGCATCGAAAACAGTGTTTAGAGGATTCATGGCAACTTGGTTCTTTGCTGCATCACCTATCAAACGTTCAGTATCTGTGAAGGCGACATAAGATGGAGTAGTTCTGTTGCCTTGGTCATTGGCTATGATCTCGACACGATCATTCTGCCACACACCTACACAACTGTAGGTTGTGCCAAGATCAATACCAATGGCCTTGCCTTCAGTCTTTGATGCCATATATCTACAAGAAACTTTAACAACAAGAGTCTCTAAAGAAAGACTTGGCTATGAATAACAAGAAGTGTTTGTTTTCGTGGGTTTTGAGAGAGCTTTCTTATTTTTTTCTTTGGCTCAAAGTTTCTAGTTGGTGGAAGCCCTTTGGGAGAGGAATGTATATAAAGGGAGTGTGGAGGTTATGGAGAAATTTCGAGAGGAGAGTAGAAGACGGTAAGATGAGAGAGAAATTGATGCCGAAGACGAAGAGTTTGACTGGTGGAAGTTAAAGAAAGTGTTAAGGTTGTAACTAGAGAGTTCTGGAGAAGTGGTGAAGTTTGTTTTGCTGTTTGGTGTCAAGAAGCGTACCAGACAAGCACGTGGAATTCTTAGCGGGTGTTTCGGGCATGTTCTTCAAAATATTTAAAATTATATTAAAATAATATATTTTTTAAAATTTATTTTTGATATAAATATAGATTTAAAAATACTTAAAAATATTAATTTAAAAAAAATCAAAAATGGAAGAAACAGCTGTGCCGCCAAATAGTCTTTTATAATGGATTGTTATTGCATAAGGAATTCTTTATTTAACTTGATATTTGGATCAGATTTATAGGTTGTTTGAAATTATGTTAGAAATTAATTTTTAAAATAGTTTTTATTTAAAAATATATTAAAATAATAATTTTTATTTTTAAAATTTTATTTTTGACATTAACACATCAAAATAATTCAAAAATATAGAAAAAATAATTTTAAACTAAAAAAATTAAAAACATTATTAACTGCAATCTTAAACACTTACCTTAATATTTATGTTTTAGCATAATTTAATAATGGGAAAAAAGAAAAAGTAAAGGGTAGACGATAAGAAAAAATATATATATATGACTAGGCCAGGCATGCACGTGCCTTGTTGTTTGTTGTATTTTTATTTTTTTTTCCTTTAGTTTTTTATTTTTCCACCAAAATCACTTATTCTTTGATTTCGTAATGATTCTTAAATATTATTATAATTTTTCTTTCAATTATTTTGTATTCGATATGAAAATAATAATACTGATAATAAATTGTTCATCAAAATTTATTTTTTTAATTTCTATTTTGAACATATTTTATTTATCTTTATGATTTTTTTATCTTTCAATCATATATAAAAATAAGGAAATATTAAGTATTTTAAAAATGATAAAATATTTTTTTATGAGAACCAATAATTTTAATTTAAAATATTATGTTCGCTTTGATAAATAAAAGATAAAAATTATCTTAATGAAAAAAAAATTCAAAATAATTATATTTTTTAATTAGATAATAATATCAAACGATTTCCTAAACCTATCATCTATGTTTTTTAAAAAAAAAATTAGAAGCGGGGACAACAAAAATACGTCAAAGGGCAAGGCGCCTCC
>Ga0307517_10006549_pt1 | contig 17225 bp, 21 predicted proteins | sample 23_EM_MG_FD_194515 | JGI IMG/M metagenome (GOLD analysis project Ga0307517, IMG submission 194515) | Populus trichocarpa ectomycorrhiza microbial communities from riparian zone in the Pacific Northwest, United States - 23_EM | ecosystem: Host-associated > Plants > Roots > Unclassified | place...
TGCGATCCGATACTCCGCCCTCCCGCACCTCCCGGGCAGCACCCCCACCCCGCTGTTCCAATCACCGGAAGGTCATCCGACTCAACCTCGTTGTGTACGGCCGTCGCGATTAATCTGTGTCGCCCGACCCACCGGTGGCATGGAGCCAACGATCATGATCTCAATAGTGGTGGAATTAAGCGCAGCACGATGTGGAATCTGGTCGCCTCCAGCCCGACTACGAACCCCGGATAGTACAGGACATTGCCTCTGGTGGGTATGCTTGCTGGTCTCCCTCAATTTTGAACACCGGACGGTCTTCATCGGATCTGACGGTTCTTGCTCGTGCCCTACATGTGATCGTCCACTGGGTCACACCCACCCAGGAAAAGAGGTCGAGTGGCCCGTGCCCGTTTCTCCGGGCGCCATGAGGTGTCCCCATAATTGGGGCCGTGTGGATATCTGTGCCCCAACCGCGAATTCCGCCGGGCTGGCCAACGTTGGAATTCACTCGCGGGTGGCTAGGCAAACTCCCGAGCTGGATTTTGCCTATTTGGCCGTCAGGGGTTCCGAACCATAACAAGGACTCGGGGTGCTGTCTTATAACCGCATTTGCCGGTGGTCTTGCTCTCGGAGGGGCACTCAGGAATTCAATCAGCCATGAGGTCGGTCTGTACAGCTTACGGGTGATCTCGTGCCCTACTCCAAAGCGCAACTAGGAGTAGAAAGCCGAGGCCTCAATAGTCACCTCCCGCCTATAACCGTCTCCTCGGGGGTTATGTAATGTATTCTGCGCAAGGTCGTTGCCTGTGCTATCGCTGCTCCAAGGGCTATCTCATCTCCACCTCGGTATTCAGTCTCCTGGCGCAGTGTCCACTGACCTTGGGAACGTCCCCACGGCCCCTGCATTGTTTCAACCCTCGAGATCCATTAAGGGTATTCACTCGTCCCAAAGATGCTGGGCGCGATCGTCAGCGCAACAATTGTTTGCAGATCATTCTCGTCCATCGCTTCGGGGAAATTTCCTACTCAAAGCCACGTCCCAACATGAATCCATCGCCTTTGTTCTCTACGGACAGCGATGGGAAGACGAACCGTACCGTTGTTTCGCATTCACAGCACAGAACACTTCACATCATCCACTTAATTCATTTTTGCTACGGAAGCTGGGACCCTGAGATCGGAGGGAGCGACGTGGTGGATGTATAGGGTCCAGGTGGGGAGTTGCACTCGTGTATGGCCCTTCTTTGTCCCGTGATTGGTCTTTTGCAGCTTGCATGAAACCAACAACGCCGTCTACAAAAATGGTGCACCCAATAGTTTGGGACCCCGGACCACCGGGAGCGCGTTGCTGCGTCGGCGCGTTGTTGAGTCTGGCAATGGCAGCGGGAGATATGCTCAGAACCCTCCATCGGCATGACTAATGTAGTCGAGGGGGGTAACGGCACGAAGTCGAGAGCCGCCTTGGTTTAAAGAGGTAAAGTTCTCGAGCTGAGCTTTGCACTCCCCCCCAATAGCAACCGAGAATGGATCTGAAACTTGTGAGTGTGTCTCCGTGATTGAAAAGCGTCCGGGGTTCGGGTGATAACCTTCTTCTAGATCGTCAACCAGCCTTGGGAGGTTCTGCCTTCATACCCCTACCCGACGCCGCAGACGAGCCCTACTGCAAGCACCAGCGCCGTTGCCAGCACGAGTAATGCCGACTTTCGTGACATGGATTTCAGGAAGCCCGTCTTGGTCCGACCCTTTTATAACCACTTCCCCGCGTTCCCTGCTGAACCTTAATCTCCAGGTGCCGGTAAAGAAGCTGTACCTCAACTCAGAGCAAGAAGACGCCATCCGGCGGCTTTACAGAGGGAACCGAGAATATCGGATGCGGTTCAACACGACCGACACGAGTCAGGCCGCCGCCGAGGACTTTCTCCACAAGAACGGGCTCTCGCAGACGGGCCAGCCGCAGAACAAGTTTGAAACCTGCTGGCTGACGGCGTGGAGCAGCAGCTGGGGGTCCAAGAAGGGCCAGAAGAAACGCAGCTTGTTCCAATGGTGTGTCTCTTCCGGTTCTCGTTCGTATGTCCATCGAATGAACAAGGAGGCACTGCGAACAGTTCATCCGGTTATAACACGGCAGCGCGACAGGCCAGAGACAAGCGCGGATCACAGAACCCGATCGAATGGTCAAGGCAGGCCGGCTACGAGTTCTCAGGGTGCCTTGCACACGCAGACGTCACCTGGAACCGCAGCTCCGGCCAGGTCGAGCGTATCATTGGATACTTCGGACACAGCGAAAAATGTGAAGCTGCTGCGGTTATTCGTTCGGTCTTGAGCGAAACATGATGGCTGCGGGGTCGGAGATGCAGGTGGCAGGCACGTGGGACGCTTCTACGTAGGATATTCGGAATACTTGGAAACCAGAATGTATTGCTCATTGTGTAACACACCACACACAAAGGGGAAACTATGCCGTGAGAACATCATAACCGCCCTCAGTAATCAATACCATGTGTTCCGCCTGCGCGCCTCTCGAGCAATTCTGTAGGCGGGCGACAAGTCAGGCGGGAATTAATGATTAGCGAAAGGAAACGCACCTCTGTAGACCAGGCCCAACCATCAGGAAACATCCAGTCAGCGGGATCCAGACCTTCAATAACAATCGGCTATTAGGCTGTGGTCAGTGTTTGGGGCCAGCGATTAGAGCTAGAACCCATGCCTCTATTGTAAAGCAGTGTCCCGGAAGCATAACTCCTGGCTCATCATTCAGATGGTGTAATATCCACGGTGGTCTGTGGAAAACACTGCCAATGCCGTGCCCCGTGAATCGTTGGGATACACAGTAGTTGCCAGATCGACGGATGTGTTCATGAATGACCTTTCCTATCCCTCTGAATGGTTTCCCGGGGGCACAGTACTGAATGGCGAGATCGAGCGCGTTATTCGTGATGTCGACCAGCCGCCTTCCCGGCTCGTCCTATCCGAGAGGTAAAAACGAAGCGGAGGTTAAGTGACGAATTGAAGCTCACAACATCTCCAATGAATATCATTCTCGACGTGTCTCCGTGATACCCGTTAACGTACACGGTGATGTCGATATTCACAATGTCACCATTTTCGAGGGGCCGGCTGGGCTCAAGTTAAGGATAATTTCCGGGTTCACTTAATAGAAGCTTAACTCGTCTGGGACTCCGTGACACAGGACGTTGTTGACGCTCGTGCAACACGATTTCGGAAAGCCAGAATAGAGTAGCGGAGAAGGATAGGCTCCATGGGCGGTTATCCATTCGTGTAATGCTGTGTCGATAGTTTCTGTGGTAACGCCTACCTAAAGGCTGTCAGCACCAAACAGATACCCACGCCTGATTAATGAACTTGTGATGACCTTGGCAAGAGTCGAGGCGTAGCTCAAGGCGTCTCTGGCTAGGAGTGCGGCCCCCCGCAACGACTTTTCTTCGGAAGACCCGAGCACTATCCGACCATCGCCCTCATAGGGGTCTCCGTTGTCCGGGTCATCAAGAATTGGTCTGTCTCCTTTAACATATGGTGGGCGGGGGATGTGGACAGGCACTGCTCGTGGAATGATATGCGAGACCCCCCAAACAAAGGGTTCCTTTGGGAGGACGACAGAATAGTCTCCGGGTAACTGTTGGGTAGAATGGCTCCTGTATCTCTGGCTTTGCTGTCTGAAGGCGCGAGATAGCTGTCGTGTCCCCAGTCGGAGGGTCATCGGGGTTGAGAACGGGTATGAGCGGAAGTTGCCGATCCCTCGCTCGACCTGGCACTGACACGATCGAAAGGGTTTTGATTTGCAGCCTCGGGCGTGATCTGTGGCCTGAGGGATGGCTGCCCCTTCAACCCCTTCCGAGGCGATCAAAGTCGCGACGTTCCAACGCCTGCATCCGAAAACATACCTGGAACGATTCCTGGAGGAGAATGTGAGGCCGGACGGGAGGGCTTTCCCTGAGTTTAGGGACTGTTCGATCAACGTCGGTAAATGTTTCCAAACTATCAATTCGCCCCTATCACTGACAGTCCCTACACACGCTAGGCTCGATATCTACTGCGGATGGCTCATCGCTTGTGCGTTTAGGAGACACCACGGTCGTGTGTGGGGTAAAAGCCGAGATCGCGGAACCTGACTTGGACGCTCCAGACGACGGGTTCTTAGGTATCACGGTCACAGAGGTTATGCATCATCTGGAGGTTCACTAACCTGGTTTTCAGTCCCAAACCTGGATCTTTCACCGCTCTGTTCGCCAAAATACAAACCCGGACCCCCGTCCGACGATGCCCAAGTGCTCTCGAGCCGATTGAACGAAGCTCTCATTCTGTATGATGGATCTCCCGCCACACCACGCGAAGACCGCATTCATTTATATTTTCTAGCTCAAATATTCTTCCCACAAAATCACTGTGTATACATTCGGGGAAATTCGTCTGGGTATTGTATGTTGATGCGACGTGTATCAACTACAACGGCAACGTATTCGACGCCACTTTACTGGCCATGGTTGCTGCATTGAAGAACGGTTCGTACTGAAATAGGTGGAACCCCTGGTTACGCTTATCACAATGGATTCCCAGTTCGTCTGCCGAAGGCTACGTATCACGAAGAGATAAATCATGTCACATGTTCAAGGAAGGTCCGGGAACCTTTATCTCTATCGGGGATCCCAATATCATCATCCTTCGGGGTATTTGGCTCGTACGTGTCCCTCACAGGAAGGATGGACGTTAGTACTGAATCTTTATCCATAGTTCACACCTGTTGGCCGATCCAACTGCATTTGAGGAGCCATTGCTTGAGACGACTGTGACCGCTATCACAGATAGTGAGGGCCGCCTGCTTTCTATCAATCAACTCGGGCAGTACATCTCGCCCGAGTTGGATGTTCTCTCGAAATGTATAGCCAGTGCTCAAAGTCGTACAACAGAAATAATGCAACAGATCCTTGCCATTTGATCTGCCGGTGCTCGAAATCTACTTTCCCGAGCTCCAGCTCTTCCGAGAACATTCCAGGGGCCTCTCCAACAATGTACAGACCACCGTGACCGATTAACCATCTGGTTACTAGTTGAGCGTTGCGAGGTATTCCTTCAACTTCGCCAGAGCCCTATATCTGTGCGAGAGCCCGTTCTTCTGCTCGGGAGTCATCTCGGCGTAACTGGATATGTGATTGAACACTTGTCGGGCGGAAGAAACAAAAAATCCATACGTTTTTCCCGTGTCCTCTGCCTCGAAGACTGCATCCCACCCGAAATCTGCGCTTCCACGTGCAGGCACAATCCGTCCGTCGGTCCGACCCTCGAATAGGATTGGTTCCGCTCCGGGGCCGGCACTATAGGCGAAGGTACACAAAGCCCAAGCGTCTTTTGTATCGAATCCGGCCAACATCTTATTCAAACCTAGCCGAGATATCGCTTAGAGAGCGAGTGTGTCAGACCGAGAAACGTTCCTGACCATCATGGCCAAGTTCGGCCAGAAAGTATTTGATGTAAGGACCTGGCAACCCGTTGAGGGCCTTGAAGCATAAAGCGGTATCATCCGTGATACAGGGACCACCAGTCTGAGATGTATTGAGATTATCTACCAATTGTGAAGGCGGAAGATCCTCACCATATCAGCTGCTCGGCGACACTTCTCCCGAGCAACTTCTTGAGTTGATCCTTGGAGTTCTGGGACTGGTTACACGGTTCGAGGAATGGGTATTTGTTGTACCGGGGGTAAGTTAAGGATTGCACCCACTGTCGAGGGCCCGGGAGGTTATCTCGACGGGTGTGCCCTGTAACAAGATCGCCTTCACTTCTCGTAGCTTCCCTGCATTTCCGGTTACAAATACTGTACAAGAGATTCTCGATTAATTATTGCCTTCTTGCGGGGGTGCGTAATTCGCACCTAATTTCTGCATTTCCAATGGTGAGGGAAAGCTCGCGGTCGGAAACTGCCGGAGATGGAGCACTGGGTGACGGCGTCAGGTTTTCCTCACACCTCGTTCCACGGGGCCAGGTCACCGCGTACACGCCTCACCACTCTCGCTTATCTATCCGCCGCAAGCTTGGACGGTAACGTTCCTCTTGGTTTGTCTCTGGTCGCCGCCCACGCCGAATTCCCGCCAAATCCCCGGGAGTAATCGCCGCTGTGGAAGGAGATATGCCGGAATATGTCTACGCGTTGTTCGAGTTCGTTCCCGAAAATCCCGACGAAATCTACTTGAAGGCTGGAGACCGTATAGAAGTCCTGGAGAAGGATGACGTTTACAGCGACGGCTGGTGGCAGGTGAGCCCTCTTGAATCGACTAAATCTTCCCGTCCGGCGTCGGGACAAAGTCCCGGTCTTCGCCCTCGGCGGACACGGGTGCACGGGGAGAAGGCGTGTTGTGAATGTCTGGAGAGGGGGTCTTGCGTCTTGTTTCATCATCGCCCCACCTCCGTCACCCAGCATGTATCTGCAGGAACTACCCTACCTTGCCTCCTCATTTAATTCCCCTCCATCGTCTCGTTTGTCTCCATCTCGGCTAACATGGGATGCTTCCCTTCTTCTCTTAAAAAGGGCCGTACAGAAGCTGGTGGCATTGGTCTATTTCCACAAAGTTTTACCACCCCGAATCCCCAGGAGGCAACCCCAACATCTCCAGCCGTCGAGGTCCATGAGCCAGAACCGGAACTGCATTCGCCTACCACCCTACAAACTCTGCGAGAAGAACCAGAGACCAGTTCAATAGGGTATCTAAATCCCGATCCCCACAGCAGCTCCACTCCCCGAACGACAGATGGAGAAGTAATGCATGCCACAATGACGGACGTCCAGAAAGCTATCGAGCAACTCGGCAGGCACGATGCTGATGGATCGAGGAGCTTTAGTTTCGCGAGTTCGCGGGGAGAGGGGGATGGCGACTGGACAGATCGGGAGTCAGCCACTGACACCGACGGAGAGGTTGACGGTTGGCGCCTGAACACCAGACAGAGGCTTGCCGAGAATTCTAGGATGGTCAATGAAGCATCAGCAGGTCCGTCGACCCCAATGCGCATCTCGGCTCCCCCAATCGAGGTCGAACTAAGCGACGAAAGCGAGGCCGAGGATGACGAACCCGCTGCGCGGTCGCAACCCGAAACACCCTACTTTCGACGCCACCCGCACATCCCCGAGGAAGAAGAGGACGATGTTCAACCTTCGGTCACGGTCAAACCATCAAAGCTTCCTGTCGATCCTAGTACACCGGTGGTAGCCTCGGACGCATTTATCGTTCCTTCTCCTGGAACAATCGTGGATGACTTACCCACCGCCACCCTCCCAAAAAAATCCTTCATCAACGAGCAGGATCAGGGGCCAATGGTGGCCTCCCCGGTGTCCGATCCAAACCTTGCGCCAGAACCGGAGTCAGAGGTCAAACTCAAGCCACAACCTGAGCAGGTGTCTCCTGTGCATATCCCACTCCCGTCGTCTCCATCACCACCGAATGGGATCTCCCCATCCCCCCCTCCATCTACACCTCCGCCTGGTGCTTCTCCCGTACCAGTGTATTCGGTTCTCCATACTAACACGTCACCGGAGCGATCCCGTACCCCCATTTTTCTACCACCTGGCACTCCTTCATCCTCCACCATCACCACGATCGGGATTCAGCAGGCTCTTGGATCACCCACCAAACCACAATCTCACTTCCGGGCTCAGGGAAGCGAAACGCCCCCTCTTGAGAAACCCGCTTCATCCTCATTATCACCCTATAAGCCCCCAGCGGAGTGGGCCGTTGAAGAAGTTGTGGATTGGCTTAAGAGTAAAGGGATCGATCAGAGCACTTGTGACAAGTTTACTGGTATGTGTGTCCAATCAAAAGCCCAAGTCCAGACCGTTGATGTACCACTTTACAGAACAAGATATCACCGGAGACGTTCTTCTGGAGTTGGACCTCGAGTTGCTCAAGACCGAGATCGGCATCGTTGCTTTCGGAAAACGGAAGCGTATTGCCAACGCCATTACGGAGTTGAAAAAGCCACCACATACCTCAGAGCCAGAGCCGACTGCCCACTCCGAAAGCTTGTTCTCCCACTCAAGAAGCATCAGTTCGGCTCAGGGGTCTTCGTTCAACAGTCTATCGTTGTTATCGACGGCACCCCCTCCGATTTCCACCACGGGCTCACAAGCTCTCGGTGGGTACTCCCAGGCCGACAGTCCGAGGACCACAGAGGACATGAACAGTTTGTCACCCGATACACCGAGAAGCACTAGGAGGGAGTCCGACCCTGGTTCCATCCAAGAGAACCTAGAAACCTTGAACAGGGCCAGTTCGAGGAACTCAATCATTGGGCTGGGAATTCAGCTGACCAGCAGGTTCCAGGTAAGCACAGTCGGAGGTCGATGGTGGAATTCTGATCCCCATTGGGTTTCCAGAAAACCCGACCCTCGCAACTGAATCTTTCGCCTAGCGATGGGAATTTGGGCGGTAGGAACGTCGTTTCGGACAATGTTGTCACCCTTGACGATGATAGAACAGCCATGAGCGAGGTACGTGATGCGCTCATTTTCGAACCATTACGGAAGATTAATTCGGTGTTGACACAGAGCGAGATCCCCAATACCGGCAGCAGTAGGAACAGCAATAGGAGAAAGATGTTCGGACGGCCCTTCGAGTCCAATGGTTCGCCCACGCACGGGGATGGCGAGAATGGCAAGGGCACCGTATCCACCCCTATCTCTTTCACTTCAACAAAACGCGACTCCATAGAAGAGTCAACACCGCCTAAAACCCACAGGAGGTCTAAGAGGAGCCTTGACAACAACAAGCCGAGTGACCGCCTTAGTTTGTTCGGTGGTACTTTCGGTGGTTCGATTGGGAAATCCAGGAAACCTCCCCCGAGGTACTCTGCTGGGTATGTTTTCATTGAAAGTCGTACACCGGTCCGTACTAACGGGTCTGAATCGAATAGATCCACCGATAGAGAAGATGACGGGGCATCTGGAAAGGGAGAAAGAGATAAATCTGCGTCTACGTTTTCCAGGCTATACCACATGGGAGACAGGAAACCATCGATCTCAAAGCATAATGTCGTTGAAATTGGCGCGAGACAAGCCGCCTTGGACAAGGCGAAGAGTACGGCAGATGCCCTCGCAAAAGCGAAGGAAGACAAGGACAGAACTCTCTTACGGAAACGAACCTCGGGCGGAGAAGCAACAAAATCACCGGTTCCTGTACCTCCTAGCAACGGATCCGGTCTCGTGCAAGGTCGCAGCGTCCTCGAGCAGATTGGGGCTCCCGATTTCAATGGTTGGTTGATGAAGAAGGGGGAACACTATAATACGTGGAAAAGTAGGTATTGTGTATTGAAGGGGCACAATCTCTACTGGATGCGAAGCAACAGCACGACGGTTCGGACCAATTCCTCTGGTATTTCACCTGGTGCGGAGGCTGATTCAAAGTTTAGGAGACGAGGATCAAGGGATATATCAACGTTTCTGGTTATAGGATCACCCCCGACGAGGATATCAAGCCCGGAAATTATGGTTTCAGAATGGAACATCCGAACGACAAGACTCATATGTTCTATTCGGACACCCAATCCGTCATCCGCGAATGGATGAAAGCGTTGATGAAGTCGACCATTGAACGCGACTACAGTAGTAAGTACGGGTCAGTGGGTCACGCGAGAGCGCCATCGCTGAAACTACTTTGCAGAACCTGTCAGCTCGACTGCTACTGTTCCGACCATCCCGTTAGATGTAGCGCAAGCTATGAACCCCTCTCCACGGCCTCCGTCACCCAGCTCGCGTGCCGCCACCCAGAGAGCAATGAGGAGACCGAACCCCAATCAGCTCTCCAGTCGGGACGCTCAAGTGTTACTGCTCGGCGCAGAAAAAGTCAAGGGTGATGCCAAGGAAAATGGGGGCCGGGTCGAGTCTTTCTTCCCTGGGGACCATATACCAAGCCCAATCGAGATCGCAAATAGCAGCTCGTATGACACAATTTCCACCAAGTCCCCGAAGTCAATTAGGTCGATCGTGCCTGCGCGCCCAAGCAGGAATAGGCAGGATTCAATGACCGATTCTGGGTCCGTGAGTTTTCCACTAGAATCTCCAATCACCCGGGCTCTAAAAATCCACACAGCATCCTGTCGTTGACGAAGGTCTGATCGGCTGGGCCAATGGACACTTGCCATCAAACCTTCAATTTACGGATATCTCCGATTGTGGTGGCCTGAATCTCATGAGGATAGCAGAGTCAATCAAGGGAAAGCCTGCTTCACCGCCCGTCCTCGATTCATCGTTCCCAACTGGACCGACCGATGACAAACTGGATGGTCTTTTCAGTTTGTTTGACTTCCTCTTGAACAACGACATCCATTTGGGAACGGTGAGTATCAACGACATTAGGCTGGGTAGGATAGACAAGATCATCCAGCTGTTGAAGGCGTTGAAATCATGGGAAGACAAAAGAACGGAGCTCTCGCAGTTCCTCAGTACCAATGCTGGGTTTGGGTACAAGTCCGGGCCCTTCCTATCTGGGGGCGGGATGGTATGGACCCCCGCTTTGTAAATATAGCGTTTATCTCGAGTACATTTCATAGTACGATTTTATGGTCCTACCCTCGTTTCGCTCCCTTCCCTCCCTCCCTGCTGTGTTTCTTCTTTGTATCATTCTCTGTTCACTCACCGACCCTACAGACGACGCTCTTTGGATTATATTCTTTCTTCACTCTTAGTGCGCATGTGTCTTTAGCTGTTCGCACTTACTCACTCCTTTACCGTGAACTTTTCCTCTTTCTCATTTTTATCTTATCTGACCGCACCCACACACTCCTTGCTTTTCGTATTTTTCCTTTCTCACTTTGCTCCTCTCCCTTGCTTTCTGCGATTAGAGATGTCGTCGAGTAGAGAAGTTATCAAGCGCGCTTTGTTTATCGGCCGTTGGGATGATGAGATACCTACCGAAGATTTAGCGGACCCCGCACACCACGGTTCATCATATTGTTCGCCGGTACGGAGTTTTCTTACGCGTTCGACCGCCGTGGATGACAGTCTCCTCGACCCCCAGAGGTAGCTGTCATCGGGGTTGGTACACAGATCCATTCCGAAGATTGGAATGTCTGGGGGTAGCTTTTCACTTCCGAACCAAGGACTGGGTTACCCAAATACGGTCAGATTCAGTAGTGCTGTACAGAGTACAAGTCGTTGCATATGATGTACAGATAAAACAGGATCCCTCCTCAGTATGAGCGGAAACAAGACTGAGGAGTAATAGCGGACGAAGAGATTAATATGTATCCGAAGAACGAAATAAACCCGAACGCTGGGTTGGGCTCCGCAGGAGCGCACAACACGTTCGTCGGTTTTCAATAGGTAATGTGGAAGCTTTGAAGGACGGCTCGGAGCACGACGTGCACGATCGTGTGCATGACCGGGAAATATCTCACAGCAAGGCCGAACCGCCAGTTGGTGACCATTTCTTCCACCCCACGCTTCCGTTGTCGGCTGTGTTCGATGACGAGTGCAAACATCGCCGAAGCGTGGTGGTTCAGCCATTGGCTTTCCACCATTTGGATGACAAGGGTGGTGAGGAGGGAGGTTGAGATTACACTCAGGTAATGGGTGGCTTGTGCGAGGGCGGTGGGGCTGTCAGGGGCAGTCCGCACTGGGGGAGGGGCACCTGTACCAGCCGCGTATTTGCTAAACGTTATACTGACTTGAAGATTGAAGGTGTTGATCTCTCGGAAATCTGGAATAACGAAAACGGATATGAAGACCAAAACAACCTACTCCCATGGCCCAACATGAGATCGCGAAAAATCGAAGGGTATACAGTAAAATACTCACAGAGATCAACATCCTATTGAAAGTTTCATGATATCTCTTGAGAAGATCGCGGTCGTGGTAGGTGACTACAGGCTGGGGCCTATCGTAGAACTCTGCGCCGGCGGTGCTGGTCGTCCCAAGGAGGGCCGGAAAGAGTGTTGGCAACGCTCTAAGCACAGCATCTTCCAGGCTGAAAACAATAGAACAAGGCGCGATTAGAAAAGGACCAAGACGGAGGGAGGGGAGCTGGTGTGGCGCACTCTCTTTGGCTGATGGTTGTATCTCCCATCACTGGCTACAGGGAACTGCGGGTTGTGTTCAAAGGACTACGGAAAACGAAGAGATTCCGCCCTGGGAGGAGGGCGAGGATGGGGAGGGGGGGGAATTCAATTGGAGCTGGGGCGGCTCGCGATGCCATGCGGCTGTCATGCTGCTCAAAGAAACGATTGTGTGGCTGGGGGACCGGTCGTGGTGAGCGGCTAAAGATAACGTACCCGTTGATACTTATGTGTCTTCATCGGAGAGAAGTGATTTGGAAGTGATGGAACAATAAATAAGACTACAACAAGCGCGCGTAGTGTAGCAACTGCTTAGACCCTTTGTTATCATGCTTACTGATACTAGTTCACACGCCTTTATCTCACTCTGCGATCAGTACGACAGCTATGACCTTTGCCATTGTTGATATCTATACGTATGTTACTTGCCTTACGCTTGGACCCATGCAGCTACTTGTATATATACTGCTCGTAGTGTACCTAAATTATCAGCATTCTCTCGGGTCCTCACGTCGCGCACCTCGTCAAGAACGGCCTGCAAACCGGTGGGATACCAAGCTGTGGAGCTACCCGGCCGTCGGGTCTACAGTTTGACTTTCTCTTCTCGTGCTCGTGGTTCCACGGGACCCTTGGATGGTACTCTTCTGTGGTCCAATAACCAGGAACAGGCGATACATGCACTGAAGTAAGCAGTCGGGATTCAAGCACTAGGATCGGATACTTTCGCGACTTGCCCATCGGCCGATCGTTCTCACCCACTCCTTGATAATGAATTTTTCATCCTTCTCGTTTTATCTTATCTGACCGCACCCGCACCCTCCCTGTTATTTCTCCTTTCCCCACAATCTGCTCTCGCTCATCAGCTCTCTTGTACTCTGCGATTAAAAATGTCGTCGAGTGGAGAAGCTATCGAGCGCGCTTTATTCGTCGGCCGCTGGGACGACGAGATACCTACAGAAGGTTCAGCAGATGCCGCAATCGTGAAACTAGCCAGAGATGTCATCGACGGGTCCTTCCGTTCGGTCTTGACCAGCAACCACGCTCAACGGATACTGAAAATCAAAACGACGCTCGAGAACCTGGATGTACCGATAATATCCTGGTTTGACTTAGATTCGATTACAGAGGAAGACCGGAGCAGTCTCTTGCCGCTCATCGTAGGGATCGCATGTCTACACTCGTACATTCAACCGAATTACACGGGGCCTGACCTCGATGTAAAGCCGCTCGAGGTGTTCAAGTTTCCACCGAATTTGGACGTGAGGGAGGAGATATTGCACCAGAGAGCTACGACGGAATTGGCTTATGGAGGCGAACCTGCGTACCACCTCGCTCAGTTTTCAATTTTCCTTGCCATCGCGGAAGCGTTGTGGAGCATTGCTGGGAGCGCGAAGACCGTTGTCTGGTGGAGGTTGAGAACGTGGTTGTTGCGAGAGCAAATTCTGGATGAGCCAGTCGGGCTGCCACAAGACATCTGGGACATGTACGCGTCCTTCGTCCCTCAACATTGTGTTTGCTTACCCTTCGTAGGATTATCGCAGATGCAGACGCTCTGAAAGATCCAGAATTCCCTCCGGACCTGCGAGAGGTCCGAGGTCGCATCCTACTTGAGCAAGGGCTTTTGCACCACGTCCTTCAAAACGACAAAACCGCGGCTGGACATTTCGTTCGAGCGGTCAAGGCAAACGGCCTTCAATACGAGCTTACTGGCGCACCGGGGAAAAGGACCAAGTTTCAGCAATTCGACGTTGCGCAGCTCGTTCTTCTGGCTCAGAGTCGTAAAACACCGGAGGACAAGAAAAAAACTGAAGAGAGGCTCAAGCCCAACGAAGCCAACCACACGCCAGAGACGGTAAAGGACGGGACGGTGGGGGGACCCACGGTCCCGGAAACATTGCCGCTTAATGATGACACCCTTCTCGAAAAGACCGAATTTACGTCCTCTACGCCATCCTCATCATCCGTCCTATCCCACCTCGACCCGAATTCCCAACCTCCCCTCGACCCCTTGGACCAATGTATTCTTCTCGGCCTCTGCCTGAACGTCAAAAACACCTCCCCGTCACACGGTCTCACGGCCGAGCAGATGTCTCCTTACGTCGCACGGGTGATATCCCACCCCCTCAACTGGTCGATTCACACCATGGCTCTTCTCCTCCGCGCCCGGCTCGAGTCGAATCGGACACGAACCGTTGAGAGATCGACCCTCCAGCTCCAAGCCCTTGTTGATCAGATGCCCACTGCCGATTCAACCGTCCAGGAACGACTGGAGTATTTTCACGGGATCTCGCTTCCTAGTAAGTGGGAGATGCAAAAGGAACTCGCGACCAGATTCCTTTCGATTGGGGTTGTCAAATCTGCGCTCGAGGTGTTCGAGAAGTTGGAGATGTGGGAACATGTTGTACACTGTTGGCAATCCATGGAACGGCCAGATAAGGGCATTACGATCGTCAAAGACCTCTTGGAGGGTCGAAAGGCCGAAGCTGATATCGTACTTTCGCGAGGAAGGGCTTCGAAAGCTACGAAGTTGGATGTGGTTCGGGAAGCTAAGCTCTGGTGTTTACTCGGGGACATGGAACCCTCCAACGCTATTCATCATTACACGCATGCCTGGAAAATCTCGAACCATACCTCCGCTCGTGCTGTGCGCTCCTTAGGCGGTTGCCACTTTGCTAGGGGCGAGTACGCCGAGGCAAGAGATCACCTTAAGAAAGCGGTGGCGATCAACCCACTCTTGAGTAGGAGTTGGTTCCTCCTCGGGTGTGCGTGTTTGAAGATCGAGGATTGGGAAGAGGCAAGACAGGCGTTCTTCAGATGTGTGACGATAGACGATGAGGACGCAGAGAGTTGGAATAATTTGGCGAGTGTGTATTTGAGGATAGCTGAGGTTTGCATCTTCATCCTATCCCCATGCGGCGCGTTGCTGACTGCTGGATCTTTGGCTGTGTTGCAGGGTGATCAAGAAGGAGGGCAGGCGGTATCATTCACACACCGAATGCTCGCTTGGCGCGCTCTCAAACAGGGGGTCAAACACGGTTATGACAACTGGCGGATGTGGATGAATTATATGGTCGTTTCGATGGACGTCGGGGAGCTTACCGAAGCATGCCGTGCCCTCGCCCGGGTCGTGGAACGCCGCGCGGATAAAGACGGATCTTCTTCCGTGGACGAGGACGTTCTGGACAAACTTGTTGACGCTGCTACTCGTTCGGCCGTGCAGGCCGAGACGGAGTCACCCGAGGCTCAGCAGCAGAGGTCGTGGAGTCCCAAAGAACTGCTGAAAAGGGTCACGGAGCTGTTGGATAACACCATTCTCCCGAGAGTTGCAACGGCGAGAGTTTACCGCGCGAGAGCACGGCTGTACACCTTTCATGCCGATTATGAGTCGGCGATTCGGCTGTACATGGACGCTTACCGACTCAGCACTGCAGGGTCAATGGAGAAGGGGGAGACGGATGTGGGTAATTGGAGGGTCGCCGTGACCGAGGTCGAGGAGATTGTTGACGTCCTGCGGAACTTTGGACCTAAAATCGAGGGGTACAAGTGGGGATTGCAGGCGCGAAGTATCGTCAGGAGTTTCATGGGCAAGACAAGGGAAGATTTCGAGGACGAGGCAGAGTGGCAGAGGCTCGTGGGTCTAACGGAAGATCTGAGATCATGAGAATCGTCTAGGCGTCCTTTGTGAAAGGCATCTTTCCAAGGCTTTTAGCGGTGATTTTTTTTGTAGCCATTGTCACCCCCTGTCACCAAGAATGAATATGAATGTGTGAATGGGATACGCCACCGAAAATTGATTATGGATTATCCCATCGATGGGGGACCCACTTGGTGGGGACATAATTTATAATTTATGATACAATCGGGAGCGAGATGGGAATAGAGCGTGAGGTATGTAAAGGGGGTGAACGAAGACGAAGAACGAAGATGAAAGTGTTGGCTACAGTTTCGTGGATGTTCAGGGAGCACGGCTCTCCCGAACAACAGGAGGACGTGCAAGAGCCAGAGGGTTCAAAACAGAAGCAAAAACGCCTATGAGTTGTCCGGCCACCCAAAAGCCTGCGCCATCCGGTTCAGCAAGAGGGCAGTAACGACCTCCGTGCAAATAGGAAGTGCGGGTTGTTTGATGGTCAACCTAGCGGTTGCCTTTTTGTCGGCAGACGTAACAGGTTCGTAAGTGGCCACTACAGTGCGTCCGTTGTAACACTGTGGAGTGGGGTGACGTTAGCACACGGCGACCATGAACCCCCGAAAGGCGAAAGGGGTGATGGAATGGGAAAGTACGAACCTCCATGCGGCCGTCAGTGATCTTCCACTTGAGCTCCTTGCCATTTTGAGCGGTAAAATACCTTGCACTGTAGGAAGAGGATAAAGGGACCGGGAGTTAGGTGTGGGGGTAGACTAGGTAGGATGGGAGGAGCACGTACTTTGACACCCCCTTCTTCTGCCGGACCGAGCTGTTCATGGGTTGATCTGGACCGTTCCCGTAGATCAAGTATCCAGACGACTTTCCGGGTCCAAAGTACATGAACGAGGCGGTCGGTCCCATAATTTCTGGATGCTGCTGAGACCACTGAGGTTCTCGTATGAGACGGACGAGCAGGTTGGGTTTTTGCTCCACGTCGTTTCTGTAACGAAGGTCCGATATCAGCCCTGCACGTCTCCAGATTCTTCCGCCACGCGTTGTCGCGAAAGCAACGAGAACCAGTGGGGTGGACTTACATTGAGAACGCGAGCCTTCCATCGAGATCTTGGAACGTCGTGAAGTACGGCTGGCTACCGACCTCCAACAGGATATAGGATTCAGCCATTCTCTCTCGGTCCTGAGCAGTGAAGAAGAGGAAGAGGAGATGTATGGGCAGAGAGCGAAACCATTGTTTTTTATATGCAGTGCGTGGTGTCTGTTGAGGGGTCCGCCATTGAGCCTGATATGGCTCTCACCACGGGTTTCGGCTTGTCAATTCGAGATCAAAGGCGGACGTTGAAAGAGCGCCCGTTGGAACAACAACTTCGGAGATTTCCCACGGGCACAAAAGTCTATTCAAAGACGTAAGTCACGGAACTCGGAAGGTTATTGTCAGTCGAGGCGACTTGCGCCTTCTTCAAAGGCTCGCGTGCGCCTGATTAGGTACCGACACCCAGGATCGTTCTAGCCCGGAGGGTTCAGTGTTCAGCCTTCCGGGCAAGTGTCA
>Ga0307517_10006550_pt1 | contig 17222 bp, 20 predicted proteins | sample 23_EM_MG_FD_194515 | JGI IMG/M metagenome (GOLD analysis project Ga0307517, IMG submission 194515) | Populus trichocarpa ectomycorrhiza microbial communities from riparian zone in the Pacific Northwest, United States - 23_EM | ecosystem: Host-associated > Plants > Roots > Unclassified | place...
CTATTCTCTGCATCATAAAAAAACTAAAAAATATTCTTGAACATCCAGCGAACGACGTCCCATTCGTATCACGCCTTATCGTGCAGTCGCTCCTGCCGGGCTGTCCACTAGATCTTGTAGAGGAAGGGAAAAAGCTTTCGGCGAAAATACAGCCGCTTCTCAAGCAGGCGAAATCGGCGTCGACGACAGCTTCTGCCGCCTCTTCGTCATCTACGATGGACACTACTGCGCCTACTGGAGGAAAGGAGGTGGGGGATCCTCTGATCCCATCCGAAGCCGATATCATGACTCAGCTTCTCGAGTTGTGTCCAGCTTGTGGATTGGAGGTACCGCTGGAGGATATAACGAGTGCGGTGTGTCGAGATGGGCATACATGGGGTGCGCATTCTCCATTACTTTTTTTTTTTTTGTTTCGTACTAACCATTCATTCAGCAAGATGCTCGATAACGACATTCATCCTCTCCACGCCCTGGGTCCGCACGTGTGTGGGGTGTAGCAGGAAGGCATTTTTTCCGCCCTCAGCGCACGTTCGGCCGGATGGGCAGAGGGACTTGGATCAGATACCGCGTATCATCGCCCAGGGTGGGTGGGTGGTGGAAGAGCTGTTGGAAGCGGTGAAGGGGTGTTTATTTTGTGGGAATCGGTTTGTTAGTATCCTTTAGCTTTTGTAGCCAAGTGGCACTAATATTGATCGATTGTCATCAATATCATAAGGTCTGTTTTAGGAGACTAAAGTGGCACTATACTTTTGAGGGTGTAGAATTGCTGATGACGTTGATGTTGGTCCTATTATTTGCATGTGGGGTTCGTGAATTGTAGTCATTGACGAAATTTGTGGGAGATTCGGACGTTGTAGAGCGAACTAGGAGGTAGACTGGCATGTATGCGAAGAATGATAGCCGCATCATGCAAACGGCATCGAAAACCAGCGCGCAGCATAGGATTTATCAGGCAGGATCGCCATCGCAGTACTAGTCGCCCTGCGCCGGCATTCGCCATAGCCGGGATACTGGGGTTTAAACCACATAACCATCTCGACACCATGTCGAGGGCAACAACCCACATTCATATGAGGGATTGATTATTGAGGAGTTGATTGGGAGCTCCTCGCGCATTTCTTGGTTCCTTTGCAAATTCCCAGGAAGAGTAGAGAGAGCTTTTACATAATACTCGAAAATCTTATAGAGAACATGTAACGACATGCCACAAAAAAGCAAGACCATAAACGGAGGTCTAAAGCGCGAGCCAAATACCAGCATGCGATTTAGAAGGCAGGGATATGTATTGGCATGCCATTCGAATAGTTTCATTGTAAAAGGGAGTAGGCAGCTGGCGGATGCGGTAGAAGTTTATGATGTGAATCTAGACGGAATATTTGGGCCGAATCGGTCTACATAGAGACATAGAAGGCTTACGAGAACAAAAGTTCCAATGAACGCTCAGACAGACCAAAATGAAGACCGTAAGCGCATTCGTAACCCATGCTCGATGGAGGGAAGATTGTTTTTGGCCTGGCATGTTGGGGAGTAAACCGAGGATGGCAAAATGGCAAAGTCAATTCTGTTCAAAGCTACGTACAGCCAAGGGCTTTTCGACTAATATCCTGAAGCCCGTTAAGAATAACAAGTTGAGAAGAGCTGAACTCATTTTATATTCCAATGCTCGTGACGCCTGGTCTGTATTGGAAATACAAGTGGAGTTCCACCCTTACACAGGACAAACTCATAAGCATAATGGAATGGTCGAGGGAAGCAGGAACATGGTGCTGCAATCAAAGTCAGTAAAAGTCCAAGGAGAAGACAGAAAGTAGTCAGAGAGAAGATTTGTCTGAGAACAGACTGGTCATTCCAAAGCGCACTGTGCGTGCCTTGGGTCCGCATGTATACTGAGAAACAGTGGTACTATTTTTTTTGCATCGTTTATCTATGGATGGCGATGAAATGAAGGCTCACCTTTACGGATCATCTATCATCACTCGTAGAAAAAAAGCAGCCTCCAGGACAATTGACCTGACTGGCACTGGAGCCGCAGCACGTTGAATCAAAAGGCCAATGGTGATGGTTAGTTAAGGAAGTATTCTGTCAGGGTTGAGCGCAGAATAAGTTAGTACATCGGGAGTAATAGTATGCTTATGTAACGAAATACGCGAGACCCAGCACGTGATTGTGACTGACCGCGACAATTGCCTTGCACCTTGACGCGTCGATCGACAACCTCAGGCTCATTTGGAGAAGATTTTATGGGTCCAACCTAATACGAGCATCACTGACCCTTGAGCCAACATTGACCAAGCCCTTGTTTGCCAGTTTCAATTGACAAGGACTCGGGTTTCTAATGGTAACTAAGTGACACTGACTCATCAATAGCTCGCTCACACGTCGGAGTCATTTCAATTCGATGAACGCGACCAAGTCAGCTCACATGGACTCCGCCCCGCCCCGCACCACGTTGCTTTTTGTGTCTCATCCCTATAAAAACCTGTGATGGGGCGGTCTTTGGTTGCCCAGAAATGACCGGCAAGCAATCTTTGTCGGCAACGAACCTCGCTGTTCACCAGCATCTCGAATGCGACCTCTATATACACAATGTTTACAATTGTTCGACAATTTCGACAACGGGTTCAGACAGCCCCTCAGAGTTGGCAAAGGCCCAATTCAAGCGGGGGATTGACTGGGAAACGTCACTTTATTCATGGCTCGATCAGACCAACCTCCTGTTGAAAGTGCCCTCAATTCCTTTTGAACCTCAAGGCCTGCTGGAAAACATATTGGCCGACGACAGACGACACTTTTTCATTACTGGTTTGGTATTCTTTCCTCCCAATGCGAATTTGAAACCGCTTTTCGTTCAAGCGGAAACGCAGCCTATAATATTTGGGAAGGCAAAACCAGACTTGCTTGAAATCAAACGGATTGGCGATGAAATTCATTGGAGAGTTATAGATGCGAAAGCGTCCAAATATGTCAAGGTAACGTTCAGTCGATTGCTGCAGGAATATGCATAACCTTTCCTGTTTAGACGTCTCATCACATTCAAATTTACTTCTACACACTATGTCTGGGCCATCTTCTTCCAAGTCCATTTGTTCATGCACCAGAGTCAGCAGGTGTCTGGCTACCTCCTAAGGATGGATTTCATATAGCATCACCCTCAATTGGTGATATCAAATCCATCTCTATGTCTCTGCTGGCACCGGCTCTAGACGCTCTTTTGTTCCGAGACCTGCCTAAAGTGATTGCTCTGCCGCTTGACCGCGTCAAGTGGCATTATAATCCACTTTGTCGCGGATGTCGCTACGAGCCTGAATGCAGAACTCGCGCTCAAGAGCACGGTGAACTTGGAAGCATGCCAAACATCTCGCTTGATGACGCAAAAGCCCTGAAAGACCTCTTGCGTGATGCCCGTAGAGTCTCTCCGCGGAACCGGAGTGAGCGTTTAACAGATATAGAAGATCTACACCATCTTGTAGCAAATCATGCAAAGCTCGATGGTATTGCGAAATCGTCACCGACTGTTGTCAAGAAAGCTAAGCAGGTTTTGCAACTCCCCAAGAAATTTCGACCGCAAATCGGGTCAATCCTAAGTCCTATTGTTGAGGCTGCGAGGACGAAGGTAATACAAGTGAGTCCCCTACCTAGCAGTGAAGTTTCGCAGGTAGTATTAACATTAAATTTCTTAGGTTGTTCCTCGTCGTAATTATACATGTCCACGCCATGAAGACATCGCAATCATTTGCTCAATCGTTAACGATCCATCATCTCCAAACTCGGGCGGAGATTATTTCTATGTGGTGTTGTTTTCGGAGGATTCTAGCATCAAGCTTCCTTCATCCATCATCTGTGTAGCGAAAGACGTCATTACGAAACTTGCACATCTCATTCGTTCTCTGGAGAAACTAGAGGGCAAAGGTTCTCAGAAATATACCTCGCAATTTTATGTCTGGTCGTCTAGCGAACAAGCCTTGCTTCAGAGCCACATCATCAACGCCGCCCTTACGTCCTCCGCCGACGACGTTGATATTCAATTATGCATAGGAGCTCTTGCGCAAGGGGCGGATTTGCTGCAAACTACCTTCCAGCCGCTTCTCCTTTCTGGCGCCCTGCTCAGCTTTTTAGGCAAAGGCAGAAGGACCATAGCAGAATATAGGACGTGTCTCGAGCGGATGGGTCTTTCCACTGATGGAACGGTGGAAGCTCTGAGAAAACGGATTGACAACGAGGTTCGAAAGATACAAGACGATACATCGCATCCAGGACAGGAAGAGCAGCGCAAAGAGTTTGGTCAGCTTCCTCGTGTCGTTCTGTTGAAGAGGGAAATTGAAAGACAGCTGGCTCTGCCAATGCCTGGGTACTGGGATCTCCCGGAATGTGTTGCCAGCCTTCTGCAGGATGCAGAAGATGTGTGTCCTAACGACGAACAAATATTCATGGCATACAAGAGTTTGGATAATACCGAACCAATGGATGACCTCCTCCTTCGACGGAACCGTCTCATGTATGCGGTGTTGAAAGAGCTCAGAGTCCGCGCCGTTTCGTCGGCAGGCCACTCTCTTTTTGTCAACGACGCGAAGATCTTGTCGACTAAATTCATGGATATCTGTCATGAACCTCATATTCGGAAACTCTTCTTCATGCAGCAGGTTCGTCAATATTTTGAGATCTATGCCTTTGCTTCTTCAATTGACGTCCCCTATCTAGTTCGAAGTTCTCACCAAGCTCAATGAGTTGTGGCAATCGCGTATCGACGCTTGTCCTGAGGCTCCAACTCTCGAGTTCTGTACCATGGTTAAAGGACAGAATGGTCCCGAATACATCTTCCGCCTTGTCTCTGGTGCAATAGACGTCCCTTCAACAGACAGAGATTACTCGTTCTATGACAAGCTTCTAGTGTTGGATACCGACAACGAAGATGGGTCTGACAATCTTCCAGTCGAAGCTTTGTTCGATGACCTTGCAGTGTCTGGATTGGTTTTTCCGCTCAACAGGTACACGCGTGCTAATTGGGAGCACCAAGATTCTCGGGTTCAGCAGGAACTCGTGGTGGCCGATGTCTGTAATGTTTATGCCGACCCCAGCCGGCGGAACACTATGGTCATCCTGCGAACCTGGGGCAATAGGCAACCGTTGCTGAAGGAGGGAGCAGTGTACCGTTTATCACCTCGCCTTGTCGATTTCAACACAACGAAGATCCTATCTGCTCTGTTTGAAATTGATCTCCGTTGGGCCTCTGATCAAGAGCTTTATATCGACAAAGCAAACCCTGGTCACCATAACGTTCCCTTTTTGCAGATCATCATCGACCCAAATACACTTGGCAGGCTACCTTCCGCTAAAAAATACATCAAAACAGAAGGGGAAATTCAGAAGCTCTTCCGCGATTTGAAAGGTTTGGGGAATGATGTTGCTGGTTCTCTCGTTCTCAAGGCTTCTCAACATAAAGCCGCACAAAGAATATTAGCGAATAGATTGTCCGTCATATGGGGACCTCCAGGTACGAGAATATTACGGAAAACAATCTTGAGTCTTCTAACTGAGACGATATTAATAAAGGTACTGGAAAAACTTATACCGTGTCTCTGACACTACTCCGTTTGCTTGAAGTCGAGCACCGTCACTATGGACCAGCTCCCAAGATTATATTCATCACAGCCGTCACTCACGCAGCTATTGAAGCTTGTCGCAGTAAACTCCTGCGTTTAATGGAAGCATATCGCTCCATTGATTCTTTGCCTAGTCAATGGCTAGATGACATCAGAGTTGAGGTCGTGAGTCGAGGAAATGATCACGCCGCACCTCAGAATAGGGGTTCCCTTGTTCAAATCTACGCAGGAACTATTTACCAGGTGCATAATATAACCCACCTCAAAAGAAAAGTGGGAAATAATCCTCTGTTTAGCTCTCCAACTTCACGAAACGACACTCGATGGAAGTTGACTGCGTTATCGTCGACGAAGCAGGTCAAATTTCTTTGGGTTCTATTTCACTTGTCCTTCGCTCTCTGAGCAAGAACGGACGTATCATCATTGCAGGAGATTCCGAGCAGCTAGCGCCGATTCTCAGTGCACAATATCCTATTTTGAGGCGCAATGCGCTGTTTGGGTCTGTTCTTGATTGCTTGATGTCCTCCCGGCCATCTGTGGGTAGCGGTGTGGGCGAAGGCGTCCGCCCACCCTCGCCTAGCCCGGGCGACGATCTTGAGCCTTCCTCCTCCCAAGGAACAATCGTTCAGCTGACTGAGAATTTCCGGTATGCTGCCCGTTTCATGTTTTATTAAAACTTCTCTCAATGGTTTGTTGACAGCCTCAATCCAGACTTGGGGGAGTTTGTTTCCACGATTTATTCCAGACAATTCAAACCGCAGAAGGTGCAAGCACGCCAGTTAGCAGCTGCCCTCAGGACAGCTACCAATGATACTGGTAACGGAAAGTTGTCCGGAATTCAACCAAAGATATTGGAAGCTGTCCAGGAATTCCTTATAGCGCTTTCAGACGTAATGCTCAGACAACCCCAATCTGTGCTCGTTGCGCCCCAGGTCCATTCCATCACGCCCGCAAAGCTACCCACTGGAACCTCCGAGGTCGCAATCACACACCGGCCTGTCTCCCTTGCGATGGTCCGGTTGAGAACTTGGTCATCTAAAACCCAACACATTGGGTACGAATTGCATGTCCATGGAGAGGCTGCGGTGGCTGCTGCCTTGGTGATCTCCCTACGCAAATGCTCCCCGAACGACGACATTTTCGTGGCGACACCACATAGAATCCAACGAGAGGCAGTAAAAGCGGCATTAGCAAAAATCAACATCCAAAGTGATGATGCTCCTCTCGACGAAGCATTTACGCGCGTGCAAATCAGTCAACCTGCGACCTCCAGTAAGGTTACTGTTGATACGATTGAACGTCTGCAAGGTCAATTGAGGCATCCATTCGAAGTTTGAGAAATAACTAACCGACTGGCTACAGGTTCTGAAGCAGCATTCGTCATATGTTTATTTTCCTTACCGAAATCATTCATATCTGACCTTCGGTTTCTTCTGGAACGAAGACGTCTGAATGTCGCCATTAGTCGTGCAAAGACCTTGTGCATTCTGGTTACCTCTGACGAGGTCCTGTGTCCGGCAGTGAAATTGCTTGCGAATGAAGAGACTGCTAAAGGGTATGCTTTCCTCAAGGCATTCGAAAAGAGAGCATGGTTATACCACCTTCCTGTGAATATTGACAATTTCTCATGAATTCTCATGAATACAGTAATGCATTAATGTACATGTCTTTTCGAGTTGTTATTCGTAGTTGCGTGAAATCCCTTGCAATAATAAGTTACTTGTGTTTACATCGACTCGGGTGTACAAAACGATGAGGGGTCCAACCCCAGCGAAGAACGCCACCATCGGTCACAAAGAAAGCGATAAGGATGAGCCTGGCGAGCGGGAGGCGACTGGGCCAAATAATTGGGATAAGAAGGGACATGAGTATATCTCCGATGCATGCCCGTGGACTTATTGCGCACAGAAATTTAATGGGTGAATTTCAAATAACCGAAGAAAGACAAAACACTGGCAGCGTTAACAGCCGCGACTCGCAGTACAGGAACACGCCTCGAACCCTCCCTTCTTGTGCATCAGACGCCATCCCAGAACCAAATAAATCGTTCATAATAGGGGCAGCGGACAACAGTCGGTTTGTCGGTGTCTTGGTGGTCACATGCGCTCACCACTCGCTCTCGAGAATAACTGGAAACTAGTGCCTTACGTGCCATACGTGCCACCGCCAGTTATACTAACCTCCTACAGTAGGAAAGCATATTGCAGCTGTAGAATAGACGACCAAAGTGTCGGGGTCATCTGAGAGGATTTCAAGTTTTGATTGGACTAGGATAGTTTAAGTAATTAGGTTTATAGCAAGGGCCCTGGCCTTGGAATGGTCAGGTTCAACATGGGATGGCTCGGCCATGCCAAGTAGCGATAGTCCGTGAAGCCAAATGTACCTCTAGCGGCTCTGTAAAAACATTTCCTTGATCCCTCCTGACCATTGAAAAACTGAGATCACACATTTATGCACCCTTCACCCATATTTCCTTCCCTTTGACCCAAGTGCTGAGAACGATGCCCTGTCTATCCAACACGACAAGGTCCGCATGCGCTCCCGGGCGCAATGTACCTTTTTTGTCCTCGATCCCCAGGCACCTATTCAAGGCATTACAAGTCAGAGATGTTCCGATAAAAAATTAATTCCTGGAAATCGAAACTGACTTGGCGGGATTATAGGTGGCACATTTGATAGCTTCGCCCAAGGAACACCCTGTAAACCTCGAGAGATTTCGGACACATTTATCTAATGGGACAACACTGATAAGAAATGAGTAAGCATGTCGCAAAGAAAAAGGAGCGCTGTAGAACAGAAGTAAAAAGAAAAATTTACCTTCCAGCAAGAGTCGTGGTGCCTTCAAGATAAAGGCTTTCGCCTTTTTTCTCAATACGCCTTCCATCCCGCCACTCGTAAACACCATCTTGAAGGTTAGGGTCAAGAAGTTTCATGGCTGCGCATAAGTAGAAATCGATCAATAAGGCTGAGCTTTCAACAACCAAATAAAAAGAAGTTTACCATCTGTGATAAGGATACAGCCTTCTGGATGAGAAGAATAGGCCAACTACCCCATTATAACTTGAGAACGAATGATAGTAGTCAATTGAGCAGCAAAATACGTACCCTCACGGAATTGGGATGACAATGTATCCCATCTACGATCAAGCCATAGTGCGGACGTTCGAAAGACATATCTGCGATTTGTCCCTTATCCAAGTGTAAACTGGGTCTGCTTTGCTTTCTTGTCGGAGGATTGGAGGGTGACACAATACCGCTCAGCGACGCTTCTTGCCGTTTAGGATGTGTTGAAGATTCTCCGAGTATTTCTACCGAAGCTTGCGGCGAACCCAAAGAGTGTCCCGTCGGGGTAGACGCGCCAGCATCATGCATCGATGCTGGAAGTTCGAAGGGGAGTAAATGATCCAGGGTGCATGGTAAGGCGGCAGGCAACGGATCGAAGGGCGACGATAAACAAGGAGAGGCACCCAGCAAACCGATGATCGAAGGATCGCGATGGTGAAGTTGGGGCATTGCATTGAAGAGATGGGTAATCAGTCGAGCACCGTTTTGTACAGCCGCTGTGGCGACATCGGTGTGTGCAACACTAAAGAAACCCCCCCAGGTCAAAACGACATCCTGGATAAATGGAAGAGGATATCGAACCTATGGCCGATCGAGAAAGCGATTCCTCTCTTGGTCAACTCGGTTAACGCGTCCATTACGCCTGGGATTTCAGGTGCGCCAGTAATCAAACGAACGGCTGGATTTTGGTCATTATCTGACATAACCCAGTCTTCACTTTCAGCCAAGTTGGCAGCGCCATAGACTTCTTCAAAGGACTTGAATCCTTCGACTGCAGGAAGTAGGTACCCAGGGGTATGTGCTCCTCGCTTTGTTAGATCGATGAAAGGGCCTTCAGCATGCCATCCCAAAAAAGTCGCGGAATTGGGACTCGAAAAAGGCTTGAGAAAGCTTAATAGCTTTGGATACACCGATTTCTCCTGTGTCTAATATAACACCAGAAGATGAGCAAATAAATCTCCGAAAAAAAGGAGAAGGTAGTACGATTATGGTGGGCAGGAGCCTAAATAAACCAGAGATTTGACTTAGTCGTTTATAAAAAGCTAAAACAAAACCAACATACGAAGTCACTCCGGTTTCGACAATTCTTTCGGCGACCATTTTCACTCCTTTATGATAGGCCTCATCGTCATCTTCATACACGGAGAAATCAAAGCCGTATGCGCCGTTTATTTGAATATCCAAGAATCCAGGGCTGTTGAAGCAATAATCCATTATAAGGGGGGTTATGGCAAATGGCTCCATAACACTCGCCTGACAATATTTCCCCTCATGTTAATGTTCCTATCAGGTCTCTCCCTACGTATATAGAACGTTTTCTATTTCAAAGGTGAAAGTATCAGCAAAATAAGTAAGAGTAGATGATCCTCAGAAATAGTCACTTGTGCATCCAAGATAATTCCGCATCGTTCATCCACCCATAAGTCTTTCTGGACGAGGCTCCCATCCTCCTGCGGCAACAAACAGTTGGTGAAACATATCAGGCCGTTGGAGGAGGTCATCGTTGTTTTGCGGCAAGAGATAAATGATCAAGCCATCCTTCTATTTGAAGAGGCTCGAGAGAGCTTCTCAGGCCGTTGCACATGATACCAATGCGCATGTTCAGAGGGATTTTTGACCCTATCTGGCTTGCTTCACTTGATATTTTTTCCGCCGCCGCCACGTTCGCGCAGTTACACGGTGACCATAGAGAAGAGGTTGTGAAAGTCTCCGGACAGAATAGATCACGGCTTCCACCTATGAAAGCCTCCGTTTTTGGAATCACGAAATAGCTCTTTCTGCTACCACCATCATCTCGCCTTTGTCTATTGTCCATCTGGTCATCAGACCTCCGACGCGTGGACGAGGGTTGCTATTTCTTTTGTTTCTGATATTGATCTGTTCCTTTGAGCCTCCGATCTATTGGGTGACATTGGACAAATATAAGAGCCATAAGAACCCAGGTTGGCTACGGGAGACCAGGGGAGACCAGGGGAATCTGGACATTCAGTCTTTGCGACCCTTCGGCCTTGAATGACCTCGGTCCTCGTTATAAACGGCCTTTCGCATTCACTTTTGGACTGATATGTATCTTTCTGGCTATGCACTCAACAGATGATGGAGTGATTTGTATCTGCGTATCACCCAGTTATGCAGAATGAACGAACGGTATGTATTTAATGTATAACATGAACGAGTGAATAAACGTTCAAATTTGAACTAACTTCCAATCGCCTTTCCTTGCGCCTCCAAAGTTTTCCAAGGCTTTGACCATTTACTTTCACAAACATAGGGCTCCATTTTAGTCAATTGGGCCCAGTTGACGACTTAATCGACCAAGGCATCAAAGACCACGAGAGGATTTATCCGGAGGCCAACGAGCACTTTCCCACCTTTGTTCGTTCGTTTGTTCACCCTTGGTAGTTATTTCTGAACTCGTCGCATCGGTGTCGAACAAGGCCACTTTTGAGGTACACTCGATCAGGTCGAGTCGGTTCGGGAGCATCCTTGTCTGCGGATAATACATTTATTATCTCTAGTTGGCGATCTATCCTGGTGTGGCGCACTATGAGCGATAGAGAGATAACGGATATCAGGAATCACTTCTTACAGTCGTTGCTTGTTGCCACACCCCTTGTACCTTATCGGACCTGAGTTGATCAAGACCTTTTTTTTTTTGATGAGGAACTGTTATCGCCTGACAATGCAACGTTCGACAACTACACAGGTACATTCGAACCACTAGCTCGCACTGGCTTTGAGTGAGATGATGTGATAAATTTGGCCACTGACATTGATTCGATTTCAACAATAAGAAAATGATCCTATTCATATTTACACAATACTTAGACTGCGATTGTATCAATCCTACTTGTCAACGTTAAGTCACTACCCGCATTTCCCAAGTTTAATCAACTTGATTTGATTGAGAAAGGGAAAGCCAGGAGCCGCGTTGTACAAGTACAACAAACCTCAGAGTCATACACAACGAAGTTTAATCGACCAGCAGAGCGAGAGCCTGTTCGCCTGCCAGCCTGCTCCCAATTACATAGCTACAAGCTCTTGCCCGTGGAGTTCGAAGTCATATACAGTTTGATGAAAGGACGAGATGTATCATCCAGACTCTGATGAGCGCCAATTTCAACGGAGAAACGGTCGGTAGTTGTAGAAGCTCTTTATTTACTTGCTGTCCATCGATGTCCATTTCCCCAGCCACGTTGATCAATCAGTGCAAGTAGGCGGTTCAGTACAAGATCGATAAGTACAAGTGAAGCCGGAAGTTGACCCAACACCCAATCAAGCAGGCGGGAGTCAACGGAATGTACTGGAAGAGTTGCCTTAGCACGAATGCTCAACGTCGGTGGCAAAGCTCACACTAGCGTAAACCATCCAGATATCGTAAGGCACTCCAAGCAGACTGAGCCTTGAGGTCGAGTGCTGGGTACTGGTACTGAGTGAGAATAATATGGAACTAGCAAAACCAAAAATAACCTTCCGAGCTTAACTGACCTGACAGCATACGTTTAGGTCAGAACGGCGTTGTGGGAGAAGATGATCACGATCGCGAACAAGTACCATGAATACGAGCATCGGTTCATATAAATACACACCCTAGAGGCTGAGCAAAGTATAACGCGAGTCAATACGTATTGGCTCCAGCCCAAAACGAATCAGATTACCCACTTTGATGCACCACGATAGGAAGGAGTTGATAACTCGATCACCCGCAGACTTAGCGGGTCCGAGTCCGAGCGGTGCGGGGTACTAGTTATGAGCGTCAAATACCGGGCTACTACCGAGTTCCGCGTTCCGATGGCAGAGATAGCGGCAGGGTGCATACCGAGGGAAGTGGTAGCCAATCTGGGCGTCCTTTAATCTGGAGAAGGTGAGAGCTAGGAAAAGGAAGCTCTGAATGAACTATAACACGAATACGATCGAATTGGAGGTGAGATAGGCCATGAGTTCCACCGTAGAGCACACGAGGGTCGCATTTACGACTGTGGCTTGGCCGTGGTTCGCCATTCGCCGTTTTGCTGTCCAGATTCGAAGAGTCATATGTTCAAGACATTGAAATGGGACCGGAGTGTATAGCGCAATGCATTACCATTCGAGTGGGTGACGAGCCGAGCCAACTGAAGGTGTGTGGTGGAGTGCGGTGGTGCATCGAGAATAGAAGGCAAAAACTTGGTGCTATGTTGCAGGTGGTTTGGCTTGAATGTCCTTAATTTGTCGATGACCTGACGTCGTGGACTAGCACAGCATCATGATCATCTTCCGGGTCACCATCGAGCCTTGATGACACCCAAGCGCGATGGTAAATTGATTGTGTTGCTGCAGAAAGTAGTGGAAACCCCGTCACATGCCAGTGGCGAAGAAGTGTACTTTTCAAGGAAAAGTCATGAGGTCGACGTTGATTGTATGGAGGATACGGTTCTTGAGGCCCGTTTATATTGTCTCTGAACCAAAGATTTTGGATTTTGAATGAGCGTAGTTAGGGGTGATGATATTTTGATGGGTTGGAGAATGGAAGCACGGGAGTACATGTCGGTTGAGTTTGTGGGGAATTTGAATTGCGAAGGTATTCATCGACATCGTTTGAGAGAAGTTGTTACGAGATTTGAAAAAGTGAGCTGATTTGATGAATGAACCGGTTCGGCCGTTTTAAGGGTTGGACAGAAAAGTTTTGATTCCGTCTCTTTCTCTTATACTTACACTCAATGGCCAAGAACCTGCTCTCGCTCCAGATGTCCCAAATAATTGCCTGCGACGCCCCCCTCCTTTCGCCCATCGACTCCTGGGATATGCACCTTTCGCCGACTACAGACGCCTTTTCTTATGGTTTTTATAATATGCCCCCCTCCCCGCCCATCTCGGATGGTTCCCCAGTCCCCGCCGCGAGAATGCTCAAGACCCAGCCCAGCCCCGACCTCCTTTGTCTACCCACCCACCAGGTCTTTGACTTTTCCCCGGACAGCGCCCGGCCTCCCACGCCCGCCTCACGCTCGCCCTCTCTCTCCGCAGACTCCCGTGAGGACATCCAGGCCACCAACGACGCCGCAGATTCCGCCTGTGGCTCAAAACGCTCCGCTAGCCCTGCCCCTAGCGCCACAAAGAAGCGCGCAATCGGCGAGCGTATCTCTAGCAAGGACTTTGTTCCCCCCGATGTCTCCGGTCTCAGTAAAAGAGAAGCTCGTCTCGTTAAGAATCGCGCAGCAGCCTTCCTCTCCAGGCAGCGCAAGCGCGAAGAGTTTGAATGTATGGAAGTGTACGTGCCCCCTTGCCCCTGTCTTCTTCTTTACTCACTATTACGTCTTTTCTCAGACGCGTCGCAGAACTCGAGCAAGAAAATGCACGCCTTCTTGCCCTCAGTTCCTCTCTATCCGCCACACAGCCCCAAAAGGATATTGAGCTTGTCTCCGAGGTTCAGCAACTCCGTGAACAACTCGCCGCTCTCAAAGAACGCGAGCGCACCCTTAGTGCCCAACTCGCTTCTTCCAACCCTGTCGTCAAACTCGAAGACACAGAACCCTCCTTATCGTCGGCCTCTCCTCGTTCAACTTCCACAACTGTCTCATCTGCCCATAAATCCGGCGCTAGTCTCGGTTTGATGGCAAGTGCCATTCTAGGCCCCTTTTTTGTTCCTTACGTTTCTAATTTTTTCATTAGGTCCTGTTATGTGCTCTGCCTTCCCTGTTGTCAATGCGAATGCAATCAACCGCTCCTACAAGCTTCGCCATCCCCAATCCCTTCCCAGCATCTGCATCAGCTTTTGATTACAACTCTTTCCTGCCGAGTGATTACGATTGGTCGAAACCTGCTACAACGATGATGGATATGGATTTTGATGCCGACATTCCCACACAGCACGATAACACCGCAACCGCTATTCGCAAACTCGAGTTTACCGGCACAGACTCGGACTCATTAGCTAATCTTGGCGATTTGGACATCTCATTCGACACATCCCCTTCAGACAGTGGGAAGATCCGTGTCCGGATACACCCGCCATCTGCTTCGTCCTCCCGTGAGAGCAGCGTGAAGCCCGACACGGCACCAGTCTCGCCATCGTCGTCTTCGTCGTCTTTGTGGTCTGCTACTGATTCCGATTCGTTCTCAAAGTGGGGTATTTCGTCGACGTCAAATAACGACCCCTTCTTGGGTGTCGGTTCCGCCTCTGAATCAAGCGATTTTGGGATGATGATGCCGTTCTCGTCAGATGGGTCTATTCGGTTTGATCATGAAACCTCTGTTGGATCTATGGAGTCGGAGGCTCAGTTTGGAAGCAGCGAGTTCTACGTCTCTTCGGATGGCACACAAGGCAGTACCTCGGGCGGGAAACGCCGCGTGCGGATCGCCTTGAAAAGTATGCCCCAGGCGGGCGGTGAAGGTGGGGAGTGGGAGGTCCAACTATGCTGAACCATATGGATCCAATTCAAGCGTCTTCTCAGTTTTCTCTAGGCATCCCAGGCGTCTTCTTACCCCCCAGCTTTTTTTTTCTTTTTAAAAACCCATGCTTTCGATTTGTTTTGCTATTCCGCACCACCCAATGACCCCTGTATTAACATAACCCATACCAAGCCGATCATGAGCCGCTGCTTATCGTCCTCCGTAATTCTCCCTCCTTCCAATCCTTCCTGGCCGATTACCCCACCGCTTCCTTGTCATCCCGTCCCGATGTTGACCGCAGTTCGTCGGGCCTTGCGATTTCGTCCTCGTCTTTGTCATTTGCGCCGAGGATCGCATTCGCTGCGGTCATTGCCACGGTCCACCTCCACAGTGGGACAAATCAGGCATACAGAGGGTTCCTTTGTATCCCCATTTTTATGGCGGTTCTTTGGTTTTATATACATATTATTTTCATTTTATACCCCCCTTATTTCTTTCTTTCAACTTCGTCCCTTTCTTTTCACCATTCGTCACTGCGTCCCTGCGTTTGTTTGGTTCAAATGGATTGAACGACAGTCCCTTCCCCCTTTCCAACCAAAAAAAAGTACAAGCCCATCTGAACTTGAGCCGAGCACCGCTCGCACCTCGTCCGCTCTCTATCGACTCTCACATTCCTTTCGGATCGCACACTCGCTTCGAATTCTTCCCCCCACCTTTCATATGGGTTTATTGTTACTACACTACCTACCTACCTACCTACTCTCCACCTTACGGTGCATATGTGCAACCCCCTATGCCCAATCCGCTACCCTACACCGGGGGCTCTTTCTTTCCCCCCAGATCCTTTTAGTGAGTTCTACGCCATTGTTTCCCCCGCTAGATTCGAGTTCTTTCTTTTTTGTTACAAAAAGAAAACCTTTTTTTACTTAGTTGATTAGTTTCCTACTAAGATTCCTTTTAGTTCCCTTTCGAGTTTCCAATCAGGTTTTTGTCTTTTTTGGTTACCTATTTATGTGGATTTCATGGCTTCTTCTCGTTCCTTACTACTTATGTATATGCCGACCAAGCAAAAACCCCGTTATGCCTCGCTCTCTCTCCTATTGATACCTCGATCGAATGGCGATTCTCCTGCCTGCTGAACGCTGGTGCTTCTCAGCGGTTAGTGAAATGATACGCGATTCTTCCGTCTTGTTCTCAGGTTCTGGTTTTCTTTTGAAACACCTTGTTTTAGTATGTTATATATATAGACATAGAACTACTTTATTGAACTTGTAGGTTATACCTTCCCTTCCTTCTGTCAAGGAGTGAAGTTGGAACTTCGAAGGCGTATTCGCAGAGTACTAGTACTGACATGATGATTGAAGGATCTGCGCTCGAAGTGGTTCGCTGGTTCGTTTGCATTAATTGCATTAATGTCAATGACATAAAGGGCCTTCCTTTTTTTTTTTTTTCTTAGTGGCGGCGTCAAATCGTTCAAGAGCGTCGAAGAATAAAAAAATGGAAGGTCCGCTTCTGGCTTCTGGTTCGCTTCGCGGTCAGGGGCAGGGGCAGGGTCGGCTCGGCGCTGAACGCGTTGAATGGACGGCGCGAGGCGTGTGTAAAACCCGACGAGAGGACTCGATTTGTGGGACCGTTGGTGGTTCATCAAGTATCCATCCTTTCTGAGCGAAAACTTGGAAAAACTGAACGAACTGACCCAATTAACCAACAAGTTTCCACCCAACGGGTTTGCGGACCACGGTTGCCAGTGCCACTCGGTGTTCCTTACACTGACGGATTCTCCCATGGATGGGGTCAAGCGGGGACTCAGGCGGAGGACAATTGATTTCGGGGAATTCCACGCCGGATTTCTGGGGAGCGACCCTCTGTATGTACTATATATTTTTTTTTCAATCAGTCAAAGTTATGTACTAGTATGTAAGGCCCAAGATTGGTTCCATGCAGGACGCCTGCCAGTGGGGATGACGAGAGTCAGTTAAGATACTTACCAGAAGGATTAAAAGGAGGCTAGACTCCACGGTCCATTCCTCGGTCTTCAGCCCAAGTGACGGTCAGGAGATTTGCGGGCTCCAATTGTTGAAATCAAATCAGCAAACTTGAGATAAAAGATAAGATTTCCGGTTGTCCCCACAGGACAAACGGATAAGTAGCTACAATACAAGATCTCGACTATATACTGTAGACTACAGAATA
>Ga0307517_10006551_pt1 | contig 17221 bp, 9 predicted proteins | sample 23_EM_MG_FD_194515 | JGI IMG/M metagenome (GOLD analysis project Ga0307517, IMG submission 194515) | Populus trichocarpa ectomycorrhiza microbial communities from riparian zone in the Pacific Northwest, United States - 23_EM | ecosystem: Host-associated > Plants > Roots > Unclassified | place...
TATATATATATATATATATATATATATATATATATATATATATAGTCTAATTAAAATAAAATTAATTTATTTGATCTAGCCAGATCTATGACCCGAGTCACAATTTTTTTTCCTTCTTTAAAACGTGTTTGCAACAACTAAATATCATTTGTTATAAAAAAAATACGAGCATCTGGCGTACCGCGGGTCCACTAGTCATAACTAACCACATTATTAGGTTGCATTGTGATTTTTTTTTTTTGTATAAGGTCATCTCGAATCTATGACTTAGATTGCGAGTTTGTATAATTTTTATTATTTTTATCACGATAACTTGGGTTGAATCAAATTGATATTTTTAGGTTCTTTTTTTACTCATTCCATCCTTTTATATTTAGAGTCCATTTGGGAATGAGGTGCAAACGGTGTTCCCTCAAATTTTATTTTATATTTTTGTTAATTTTTTAAAAATATTTTTAGATCATTTTGATGTGTTGATCTCAAAAATAATTTTTTTTAAAATAAAATAATTTTGATGTATTTTTAAATGAAAAACACTTTGAACCACAATCACTATCACAATTCCAAACAAGGTTATATGTTAGAAATTAAGTTACATCATTTTTTTTTTTAATATAATCCATCTGCTGTCATTATTTTTTCTAGTATAATTAAAATATAACTATTTTATTTTATTTAATAGAGTATAATTTTATTTTTTATATATATATTTTTTGTTTATTTTTGCGTTTAGAAGTATTTTTGAAAAAAATTTAAATTTTTTATTTATTTTAAATTAATAATTTTTTAGTGTTTATACATCATTTTAATATACTAATATCAAAAATAATTTTAAAAATAAAAATATTATTTTAATATATTTTTAAATAAAAAATATTTTAAGAATTAACCATAACTACCGCTGGGTCCTATCTAACCACATAAGTTGCAATGTGCTACGGACAACTGCGAGACATTCAATTGTTTTTTTTACCGGACCCATTCGATTAATTTATTCTCACAGATAATGTACTTGGCCAACAAACACAAAAAAAAAAAAAAAAAAAACAAAGGAAAGAAGAAGACAACATCTTGCTTATGCAATGAACAATCACAGGGTTGATTTATACCAGCAAATCACCCTTGTAATTGCAATGAGAGATTCAACAACTGTCACGCACATGAACTGGCATATGAAACTGGGAATGGATTCATCAGAATCAACATTCCAAGTTTGGAATCAATTATTGAAAGCTAGTTGAAAGAGCTGTCCAAATGATGGTTTCAGTTTTTCATAGCTAAACCAGGAACATCAGAAGAGAGAAGTATGTACAACTCGAAACGACAAGATGGATAATCAAACATCATCTGCATCGCTTCCACCAATGTGGTGGTGTTCATGATTCACCCAATAATGGCTTCCGTCGGGACCAGACACCTTAAACCTGCTCAACAACAAATCAACGAAACCTTAATTTACAGGATCATTTCAATCCAGAATCATAACTTTCTCCTACTATAGTTTTCTACTAACCGCTCAAGGACAGATTTTCCTTCCTTGTACTTCTGGCTCTTTTCATGTGCAGTCTCCTGAAAGAAACCGTCCAAATAAATAGTCACAACAAGAAACATTCAAAAACATTGGATTCTTTCCAAATCTCTGCCATCTAATCTTACATATTTCCAGCCCACAATTGATCCACACCCAACACAGAAAATGTCAGCAACAGTATGCAGCCCGGTAATCATGATTCTCTCTTCCTTCTCTCCCACAAAGACGTTCACTCTGCCATACAAATTAAGATGATTTAAATCTGAAAGGTAAAAAAGTGTGAAGATATAATGTCTTCTGACTAATTGTAGCAAGAAACAATCATTCTCAGGATGCTCTGAAGATCATCCATAATCAATCTAGTTTACCATTCAGCAAACTCAAACGATTAAATATGATACCTGCAGGCAGCCCATCATGACATACATCTCTCTTGCCCTGTTCAGTGATACTCAGAATATAATAGCATATTGATAACAAACAGTTTGATGCCTGAAGCGTGATTATGATTCACTTCTCAGTTGATAAACATGCATTTGAATGCAAATTTTAGATTAATTTCTAAGTTGTTTAGCATAGCCCGCCTAGACTAAAGACGCCATCTAGTATTTTACCATTTAAGTTTGCCACGATCTTAGCTCTCCACTCCCCTTCCACCCCGCCCCCATTAGAAGCCCATGCTCTGCCAAGTGCATATCTACCAACAGAGGACCAGATGGGCCACATATATATGAAAACCTAGTTCAGATGTTACCTTCAAACAGCATCACTCACAAAGACAAATAAGACACTTGTACAACATGTTCAAACAGCGTCTTGTGGTTTTGACAAAATTTAAGGTTGGTCCAACATGGAATTAGCTCCAGATTTAACATGTATAAAAGGTGCCCCAATCCCAAAATCAAGAAAAACTTACACCTTCTTGAAGAGATAAGCTTTCCCATGCCTGCAGTGGAAAGACTGAATAAAAGAGCAGAGGCAAAACATGTAGTCAGAACATTTGCGTCCCATGAAAACTACAAACGACATTTGGACAGAATGAAAAAAATGACAGGAAAATGCAGCCCAAAATGCTGAGTTATCTTCAAGAAATTTGTAAAGCATATTACTATCCAAACTTCATCTTGACATTTAAGAAAACATTGAAAACTGCTATATGTGATCTCACTTAAGGGCTTACCTACAGTCATATTATAATCCTTGAGACAACTTATAGACATGCAAATATACAGTGTTAGTGTCTGTGTGCAGAATGACGATATCTGAGTCCAAAGGTAGTGGTACAGTAATAACCTTGATGATACAGACCACATGAGCTACTTGATCGATCAAAGCATCCACAAATCAGTCACTTTTCATGGACAAGGATGCCCTTCCAAGTTTACATGCTACATGAGAACATCATTCATGAAACTTATAGGATGTTCCTTCTGCAAATGGCTTGGAGAGATAACCTCGCCATTTACTAAAAATGATTTTAATACACATAATATGCCATCCAAGCATGAAGTTGCCAAACTCCACACATGGCTGGTTACTTCATAGGAGTACGGTTTTAAGCCAAGCAGAGAAATAGTTAGAACCATTTATAAACAAAATGGAATATATACCATTTCAGTTGTATGCCTTATAAATTTTGTCAATACCTAAGAGGATATAACATCTAAGCAGCTAGACGTTTAGTGAAGCTCAAATATCATGAAGAGGAAAAAAACACTTTAAGCAACAAATTCAATCACAAACCAGAAACAACAAAAAAATCATTGAGAATGCCTGCAATATATAATCATCACAGAGTACAAAACAAAAAGATATGCATACACCCACCACATTAAGAAACAATTTCAATGACAAACCAAAAGCAACTGTGAAACGAATTATATTTGCCATAAATAGATCACACAAAAGTGAAATTCTCTTAAAATCCAGATATGGCATCAAGTGCAGAAATCTAAACGGCGCAAGAAGTGAAGCATTACCAAGCTTCCAAAACAACGTATAGTCACAGCCTAACCGACTTAAGATCCTAAATAGTACAGTTTGGTGCTTATTTGACAGTTTTAAAAATCGAAAGGTAAGGATTTCTCCACTTGCAGCATCATCTACTCCTCATTTATCAAGTTGAGGCAAAAGGAGTTCACCGATTAAGCATCAGTTTGATCGAAATAAACTCAAATGCACCAATACTGCTTAATAATCTTTAAATTTTTTTAATACATTCCTGATGGATGGAAAACTGGATGTCAATAAAATGACCAATCCAAAACCTCCTCGCTTAATCCAACCCATTCTTCATGTCTAACAAACAAACAAACCCTCTTACGATAAGATGAATTAGGATCACCATAACTTCAACACAGGCGATCATCAAAGAAGCACCCATAGTTCTCACAAAAACAAATCGAATTCACGAAAACCCAGATAAGAATTCCACGAAACAGATAGAATTCAAGCAATGAAAGGTAAAAAGAAGAAGCAACCTTTGAAACAATATCATCATAAAGAGCAAGATGAGTCCTGCAGTGCTTGCAACTATAGATCCTCCCTTCAAGACTCTCTACAAACAGCCTGCCCATGTCCTCACAAACAGATCCTTCAACAAAAATCTTTAGATTTATAGCGTCAGTTGAGAGAATTCAAAATCTAGATTGAGAGTAGAAGAAGACTTTTTTTTCCTTAATAGAGAAAACAAAAGGAGACAGAATCGTTAAAATTAATGTTTCGAGCTTGATAGATTGGATTGGCTACCTCTTTCAGTGTTTGCTTCGAAATAGAGTTGTTGTTATTGCATGCTATATAAGAAACGTAGACCGGTAGGAGAGGAGAGGAGAAGCCATCCACCGTTACATTACCCTTTTCTGCTAAAAGTGGAAAGCTGACAAGACGTGTATTCTACGGTTCTTTTCCTTTTTTAAAACAAATACTGCAAATGCTTAATTATTTTATTTATTTATTTTCTTTATTATGATTCATTAACTATCGGTAAATATTAAATTGGAAAGAAATACTTGAATAAAACTCTAGCTAATTTATAGTTTAGTACATTTCCACTTCTCCAAATATTAATCAGGTGACTGGGATCGATGTACTTTAAAAGACTTCCACGTGGATAACGCTAATTTTGGTTTAAATTTTATTTTTTAAAAACATTTAAGAAAAATCTAGGGGAAATTCACTCATTTAATTTAAAGGGTGATTTGAAAAGAAATGCATACAGTAAAATTAGCATTGCGCTTTCAAGAAGTTAAGCAATATAACAATAGAGCCAGGTGTGAAAATTCCTAGAACCTAATTTGAATGGTAAATATGATTGATCCCCCATTATCAAATATTAAGGAGGCGCTCAGCAATAATTTCTTACTTTATATATATATATATATATAATTTCTCGTTTTTCATTGATTTTTTTTCTTAAAAACAAAATCTATTAAAATTAAAATAACATAAACTTGAGAAAAAAATAAAAACTTAACAAGAACTAGCTTCCAACAAGTGGTATTTAAGATTGTTTAAATCGGAATAAAATCACTTAATTAAATGCCGGCCTTTGATTTCATAAATCATGACAGTGCTAATTAGGCTTATCTCAAATCAATTTTGGTTTTTATCTCGAGCTAAAAAGAGCCTTTTCCAGGTGCTCGCCGCTAGGAAAGTTTTTTTGTCGAAAAAATGGTTTGTGAGCCAAAATCTTGACTTGAGTTTTGAATACGACGAGACAAAAAATCACAAAATCCTGTTCTTCCTTTTCGCAGTTGAGATGGCCGTGCGGATAAAAACTGCTAGCCGCTAGGTAGTCCAGGCCAGGCCTATCTCAAAAAGCTAGCCCACCCCGGGCCCTTAAATGCGGTCTCGCTTGCCAATTTGGACACGAACAAGTCAAACACTGGATTCGGTTGCTTGTACGATCTAAACTAAGCTGAACCTCCGAATCTGGGAGAAGAAATAAACAAAATTCTTAACCCTTATCATGAACAGAACAACTCATCATTTTAAGAGAGATCTCAGATGATAAATGCAAATGGAATTTATAGTGAGACCAGCTCATGAAATCATTCTCGTGGTTGTGGTTTGAAAAAAAATATTTTATAAAAAATACTTTTAATTGAGGCTGGTTTGGAAAAATATATGTTTGGTTGAAATTGAGATTGAACAAAAAGTAATTTATTGATTTTGGTTAAGAATACTTTTGAAATTGAGATTATAAAATAATTTTTAAAAATAAATATTAATATTTATGGTTTTTAATTTAAATATTGTAGATTTAACTATTGCTATTACATCATGAAATAAATCATATTTTATATATATATATTTTTTTATTGTTCTATTAAACTATCTACAATTCCATTATATATAAAATGCATCCGACAAGAACTACAATTTCTATGATTTTTTGAGCGTGCAATAAAATTAAGTAAAATATTATCAGAAATAAAATTGAGATTACAGTACGAATAAATTTAATTCACCTTAAACTAATTCTTTAAAAAAACAAAAAAAAAAATTATTGTTCACATTCACGTGAACAGTGTGAGTGAAATCAATTAATTGCACTGTTTTTTTTAAAAAAAAAATATTCACGTGAACAGTGCAACAGTAAAGACATGTTATATTGTTCAGTGAACAGTGCAGCATGATGCAGCCGCTCCTACCTGCTTTCCTTTTTCATGCGTTTGAGACGCAAAATTTCATAAGATTCATGAACAGTAATTTATATTTTTTTTATTACCAAATATTGTTGCATCTACGCATTTCAAATACTCCATCAACCACAGCAGAAAATGGTCAGCAGTGAGGTCTATTTATTTGTTGTGGTACTGTGCAGCAGCAGCGAAACGATGATTAGTAATTACCAGGCACTGACCATTACAAAGGATCGCCAAGTACGTAACAGTGTAACACGAAACATAAAACTTATCATTATTCCTCTTCTTTTTCGAGCAACGAAACATGAATTTGTAGCATGTCCAAGTAGGATTCGAAAAGGAACAATGTCTCATTAACTGTGATGAATTCTAGAGATCAATTGTTAATTGAAGGCAGCCAAGAAGCTGATGGAACGAGGTTGTATAGAACTATAGAGATCAATTGCTAAATATAATATTGTATAGCTGAATGGATCTTTTACGTTTAGAGCAGCTTGAACGCCAAATATAATATTGACGGCCACACCATAGCTAGCCTAGCATGCTTAATCTCTGCCAGTTGAAGGTTCTTTCTTCTCAGGATCAGATGGCAAGCCAAGAGGATCAAAGTAGCCACCAGGATATAGCCTTTTCTCCGGGTCAAGTTCGGCATTCCTTTGGAACTCAATGCACTCAATTACTATCACCTAGCTCAATCCATATCAATGTGGTGAAGGAGAAAGGAAGTGGCTGGCCAAGGTACAATGACCCCTCAATTAACTCCACCTGGAAAAATTACCAGAAAGAAAATCCATCTGTTTAATGAATTATTATATAGTTACTGACACTATTGTAGTCAACGTCAGTAAATTAACTGTTGTTATCATGATCAATACTGTCATTTTTTTTTTGCTTGGATAGCAAGAAGACACTAATAAGAAGAAAATTAGTTTTGTGTTGTTGTTGTTGTTGTTATGAAGAATTTGATGGTTTAAGTTTGACGAGAGAAAAAAAATATTAGTTAATAAAATATACTAAAATTATATCTATTTAACTTAAATTTAATAATTTAAATATAAAAAACATAAGTATTCAAACAAGAAAGAAGAAAACATGATAGCATCTAAATACATTATATATTTGATGATGTTACAAGATTCAAAATACTTTGAAATATGATTTTTTATGATTGAATTATGGTTTAATAAGGTGTTTATTTAATTAAATTCACTTTCTATATAATGATATTTTAAAATCTTAAATGTTTAGAAATATAATTTTTCAGATTACGAGTTAATTAAGCATTCTTTCAATTAAATTCACTCTCCATGATAAGGGAGAATGATCTCTTGATATCTTAAAAAAAAAAAGTCTTATTTGAGAGGATTTGAGAATTGTCATATATTTAAGTTAGTATCTAATTGTATGTATTTTTGTTGTGTCTTGTCATGGAACAGCCGCGAGAGCCTCGAGAGCAACGGCACAGGAGCCTCCAACATTAACTACATTCCATGGATAAGTTTGAATTCTCTAAACCTCCGCAGTTCAAAAACCTCAGCGTATGGCTGATGATGGTGCATGGTTAAAAAAAAAACTCCCATATTTATCCTAAGTGTGTTTTCTTAAAAAAATCCCATATTTTTTTTTATCCCAGGCCCAGATGGCTAGACTCGGCCTGCTCAAATGCTCTCTCATCCTCCCATATTTATCCTCTCCTTATCACTAGGGGTCCCAAGAAAAGAGGACATGGCAACAGCAATCGTAGCAGCATGGATGGGTGCAGCAAGGAGAGGGTCCCAATGGAAGTGTCCCTGTCCTTATAATGGATTATTTGTTTTTGAAATTAAATTTTATAGTTTTCTTTGTCATATGACGAGTGTGAACATGAATTGATGGGCCTCTTCTAGTGTGTGATATATGCTGGATGGTTGAAAATCGTTGCTGGCTTCGACAACCTTACTCGAAGCCAGCTATGGGGATAAATTGGAATAAAAATTAAGGTGGCGTCCTCCCACACTGCGCGCAGTTTTATGAGGTGACCTAGCTAGGTGAACTTCATTCATCTTTATGCTCTTAATTCGATTTTGAATTCAAAAAAATCCGTTAAATATCCAACAAGCCTTTGAACCTAATATATATATATATATATATCATGCAATCACAATAATCAAGGCCGCCTCCTCTTTTTAACCAGAAGTCTTTTCTGGCTTGAATGGATTCTATAATTGCAAGAGTTGATATTCTGAGGGGCGAGCCAAGGAGGTTGAAGGGGCCGTGACCTAAGATTGGAAGATTGAAAAAGCTCCCACTTTTTATATGCTCTTCATAAAAGTTCCTCGCTTTTTTATATAACCATTCCCTAAAAAGTGAACAAGCTTGTACATTTTAGTTTTTTAATATGTATTTCTTTTTCTTGTATGCATGGAATTCTCATCAAAAGTATAAATACACATGGAATCTAAAAAAAGAAGAATAAGTTCCCAGCTCATCATTAGATATATTAATACAGCATTAATCAATGGGTGTATTTTAAAATAAAAGTGTCCGTGAAACGGCCTGATGGGAAAATGGAAAAAGTTTCAACTTACAAGACCTCCAAGTTCTTCACTGCCTCAAATGGAAGCAGGCCTCAAGGCCCATAACTCCCAAGGAGCATAAGACAAACAAATACCGGAGAGCTATTCTTACCTGATAGACACCACAAATAAATAAATAAATAAATAAACAAAACCTGAAGTAGATTTTTGTTGTGATGAACAAACCTGAAAGTAGATTCTACTGTTCAAAACTCTGACTTAGAGACTAGACATCACCTTAACCAATCAAAACCCAATAAGCGAGCCACTTCGGATCCTCCCCTGGAACTGGATCATAGCCCGAAAACATTTCAGTCATTTTCAAGTTCTGTCAGAAAGTTTCCACGTGTTCACTCATTGGTCCTCGGTACAAATATCTTCTTGGCATCTCTCTCCTTACTTTTTAGGACTGTTTTTCTGGCTCTGCTTTTGTTATTCGTACTCCTTCGTTGTCGTTCGTTTCTCTTCCACTAATTAAAGAGGTATGCGTTCCTCTCTAGCTTGTTCTTAGTTTCCTTTTTTTTTTTGTTTGAACAACAGTTCTGGTATAATTTCTGATTCTGGTTCATTAGTTGTTGATTGGTTTTTTATTCAGTTTTTCGTTTCCCAGATGAGTTTTTTTTTCCTTTCATGATCATTTAAAGTATTGATTTTTGCTAGTTGATTTTTTGTTAGCTCGTGTCTTAATTCGTGTACCGTATTATCCTTTGTGTTTGCATATGGGTGAAGAAAACAAAGCTTGGAACTTTATAGCTTATGCTTTAGTTTCCTAGAAAATGGAATTAAGCTTTGTTGGTCCTTAAATTAATATCTTAAATTTTGTAAGCATCAACCAGAAGCTTTCTTGTTGCCAAAGTGGGCATGCTTTGTTAAAACAAGTTACTTCTTTATGGCAAAGAGAGAGAGAAAAAAGGCTTACAATTTTTGAAACTTGATTTGAACTGTTGTAGCCGTTTTCTTAATCTGCCAACTAGGTTAGTGAGGTTTGAGTAAAGTAGAATGATTTTTAGTTAAATAATATGACTTTTAAATGTTGGTAATAGCCATGAAAATTGCCAAGGGCAAGGGGACAGCAAGGACGGAAAAGAAGGAAGTATTACTCCCGGTTGAGGACAGGTAATCTGTTTTTTTTTTCCCTGAGATTTATAACTAATCCATTCCTTGCTTTCCTTAAACAACCTGATAGATAAATCACGCGGCTGTTATCCGTTTTTTTCATTCATTAACTGGGTTATGTGGTATGGATTCTGAGTGAGTGTTTTTGTCGTGTATGCATTTCTTCTTTCAGGAAGATTGGAAAGCGAAAGGCAGCACTAAAGGCTAATGAGAGTAGCAAGAAACGAGTCAAGAAAGAAAAAATCACCAAGAAGGACCCTAACAAGCCCAAAAGGCCTCCTAGTGCTTTCTTTGTTTTTCTGTAAGACACTCCTAATTTGAGATGGTTTAGTAATTATGATATCAAATTTGAAAATTACCTCATGGTTATGCAATGTAACACACTGCAGAGAAGAGTTCAGGAAGGTATACAAACAAGAGCACCCCAATGTGAAGGCTGTGTCAGCTGTAAGCAGCTCATGAACACAACGTGTTTCTTAGATCGTGAATTGTTTTTTAGTTGCTTTGATAGATTTATGTTGACTGAAATTTTGATTGCTGGATCATGTGTTTGAAGGTGGGGAAAGCTGGAGGAGAGAAGTGGAAATCCTTGTCTGCTGCAGTAAGTCCTAAAATCTTTCTTTGAATGAATTGTGCTGCCCTTGCCTGAATAGAATACTTTTACTCGAACAATCCTGTCGATTCTGTTTGTTGAGGTGCTGCATTAAACCTGGCACTGTGGTTCCCACTGGAACTGGCCGTGCACCAAGCACATGTTCGATGAATCTGGAGCTTTGTTAGCATGGCCACGCCAATTCCAGTGTGGTGTAGACTGCAGGGCCCCTAGATGTCAGTACTGCTAGGGCCTGAAGATTTAAAAGGGCTGAGGTGGGATTCAGATGTGCTTCCCTTGACTGATGTTGCAAGTTGGGCATGTGCACATACATACATGATTGTTTGAATTGGTCAAAATAACTAGTGTCCAAAGGGTATTTTCAGTTTTTATTAAGTTCAAATCTCTGTCTGCTGATTGCTTCCTAGCTGTACAATTGCCATGCCGATTGCATTCTTACCTGTTCCTCTATTGGACTGGGATTTGGCAGGAGAAAGCTCCATATGAAGCTAAAGCAGCAAAACGGAAATCAGACTATGAAAAGCTAATGACAGCTTACAATAAAAAACAGGTGAAATATTTTTGCATTGTTTTCTTCAGAATCAAATGGACTTGCATTATTTCCCCGGCCTCAGGACTACATTATGCTCCTCTCAGGATACGGATGATGGTGATGATGACGATAATGATGATGACAACATCGAACAATCTCACAAGTCCAAATCTGAAGTCAATGGCCAAAATGACGAGAGTGATGAGGTAATCTTTTGTCAGCCTCTGATGTCTCATACTAACTAATGTGTGGAATATTTTGCAACTCTTGCACATGCACTGGGTTTCCATCCCCGTAGTGAAGAATTTACCCACGAGAATGCTTTCCATTGGATTAGCCAGTGCCTTGAGCATGCTCACTCGCACCATAATCCAGACATCTACATTCGTTGTTATACACCAGTTCAATCCATTGTCCAAGTTCATTGTTACTTTAGATGCCTCCGAGTCAAAGAGGCTAGACCTTTGCTCTAAGAGTGTTCGGTAGTGCAGCGGGGCCCAAGTCCCCATTAAAATTACAAAGGTTTTTTCCAGTCCAAGAGAACTAATTGTTGATTCTTTTTACACGAGAATGTTCGTGCACTAGCATTCCTGTCAACAACTGGACAAGCTAGATCGAGGACCTCATTGTTCCATGTGCTAATATTCTTTAGGCTCTTAGGATTGGATTATTCGTTTTAGATTTCCCTGAATTTGTCAAATCTTCATATGATTAGTTTCACTTAAGAGAATCACAGATAGATGCCTCTGAGCCCATGATAGAGTGGTTGATGATTTTGGGATGGTTTTATCTTCCTTGTTCTCATGAGTTTGGGAATTTATCTCGCTTGTTTTTAGTTCATTACTTCATTTTTTCTTTGCTCCTGCTGATAGTGACCGACCTGTCCTCCCTGCTGACTATTAGTCTTCGATTTCTGATCGAATGATTGTATTTTCATTCATTCCTACTTATCATGTTTTTCCTTAACCAGTCCTAAATAAGTTGATTTTTCCTTCTTCAGGAGGATGAAGATGACGACGGCGACGATGATGATGAAGATGACTGATCAAGTTGGCATGTGGGCTGATTAGGCTTGTGATTGATCCAGGCCAAAAATCCTAGACTTTGTAAGTGATACGTTCAGGTTATGTCATGTCTGTGGTGGTGGTTTTCTGAAAGGGGCCGAAGTTTCTCTGCTCTTGGTGCTGCCAAGCAGTCATGTAAGGTTTACTCGTATATTTACCACGCGTGTATCTAACTATCTCAGTTGAATCATTAATGGATTCTGAGAACTAAATGCGTCATGCTTTTGTATGCTATCTGGGAATTCAGTAATGTTTGAAGAAGAATAGCAATCAATAGAGTTTATGTTTTGTAAATATGTGGGCTACGGGCATCACTGCTTCTGCTAGGGGTTTTCTTTTTTTGGATTTCTTAAATGCAGTCCATGGTAAACAATCATATTTACCACCAGCTATAAGTACATAAATGATTTTTTTTTCCTGCAATTTACTGCAACGCAAGTACCAGTTCCCTACCATCTTTGTACTTGGTAGTTTTAGGACTGATGTTGTGGCTGTCTGTGTCCTATTTGCCGAAGTATCTCAAGTGGCCAACAATGCCAGGAAAAGTAGTTTACCCGTTGTCTCCTGTGGAAACTTCTACCATTGATCCAGATCGAGCAGCTCATCTCTACAACTAATATGCAATTGCTTGACTGAATCAGAATCGAACCGCAAGCTTTGATGTGTAGGTTAAATTGCGATTTATTTGTCTCTAATCATTGCAGATAATCGGGCATTAAATTTAATCAAACTGTCTTGTTCAAAAAATGGGACAAAATGCTGCTTATTACATCTCTCTTTCGGGTTTCAACTCTAGGACTTCTTTCTGACCTTTAGTGCCTATCATGACAAGTAGGGTTTTTGCTCACTTCTGCTGTTGGTTAGGACGCGCATTGATACAGAATTTCTTGTTTTCAAGCCCGCCAAGCTGATTGAAGCTAGAATCATATCAAGAATTTATAGCGATTTTGGTTTGAAAACTAGAAATTCTGTATTAATTTTTATCAATTGCAGAAGTGAGAAATTATCTGAATTTCCAATGGGACTGTGGAGGGCGTGTTTAGTTTTGGGCTCCGAAAGAAGCCCTCTGGGCAGATTTAAGTGGACCAGATCTAAACCACCAATCCAGGAGCAAGAGCACAATGTTATTTTCTTAGATAGAGAAGTTTTTATATTACTATAAAATTTTATGTAATAACGAGACTTCACAAAAAAGAAAAGGAAAAAGAATTGCTGTAGTTGATCGTAAAAAAGAAAGCACAGATTCCTTCTCTCATCAGTACATTGCTGTAGCCATTTATGTGGGATTAATAGTACATGCAATTTAATCTCTGAAAAATTCTTGGATCCAAGCCATTCCTTTAATTATTCTCCTCTCCTTTTCAATATGAAACTGATTTAAAAATCTATCAATGTATTTGTATGGGTTCAATTGCGCAACGATGCCATTTTCACTACCCACACCTGTCACTAATTAAAATAGCAATCTGCCCATCTCCCAGAGCTTTATTTTATAGCAGTGTCCAGTTCTATCTGTCAAAGCCATGTAGTTTTCATGGGCTGTAAAGAAAAAGAAATTGAGATGGAAGCATGATTTATACTTGTCATGTCGGAACATGTCACAGGAAAGTTAAAGAAATGTGATGGTCACATGTTCGCGAGGGACACGCCCAAGTGGACTATGTACAATTGCCCATCATTATCATTATCAACACTAAAAAGCAACAAGTTGAATATTAGAAAAGGAAAGCACAAAAAATTAAGGTATAGGTGCCCACAATTCCTACATGAAGCCAATTAGATGTCGTTTTTGTGTTTTGGTGCATGATTTTAATCATGCCATGCTTTAATTAGCTTTTGTTTTTCTGTTAATCATGGTTTAGCACGTTATATACATAACTCAAATCTTCTTGTTCACGGTTTGTATTGCATGATCTCCAGCACTAGTGATCATGTTATGATGCCAGTTCAAGAGGAATTTAAGGCCTCGAGTTGTTGATACGTAACGAAATACCCTTTTGTTCTTGATGATGTCAGAACTTGGTCGCAGTGATTCATGCATACACGTACCGTACGTATGCTAGTTAATTTGTTCAATTTATCTTTATGTTTTAAATTTATTTATATAAACTCAGTTGCTTCTAATTTGTCTTCGTGTTATAAATCATTCCTTAATTTATCCTTTTCAGGCGGAATTATATAATTAATTGAAAAGGAAGCTGAATCACTGGTTGACTGTTTCAATATTTACTAGGCGGGGAGAATGAGAGCAATTTCCAAACCATGCACAGCAATTGTTAGGGGCTAGGGCACCCATAAGCTACTATTTTTTTACTCAGTAGATAACAACGAAAACATTTTGAAAATAATAATAATAATAATAACCAAAGCTGAAAAGCCAGCATAGATGAAACGTGAAAGGTCTACTCTGGATAAGTAGTTAGCTAGATGTCCCCTATTCTATAAGCAGCAAGGAAGAGACACCCCCTAAATCAAAAGAGAAACAGGAGATCGTGAGAAATGGAGATGCTTTCGCTGTTTCGAAGAGAAAATCAAGTTGATGAACTCAGGCAGTCAAGCTTATTCACAAGATGAGGAGGTCGATTAGCGAAATGATTGGTGGGGGAGGAGAAAGTCTAAAAATGCTGCAGTACTGCTTTAAGCCAAGATATAAAGATTAAAAGACAACAGCAAAGTGGGGTTATGTGTATCGCAGCTTGATTACAGACAAAGTAAGCAAACTGTAAAAGAATCGGGGAATTTGGCCGGCAGTATCAGTCAAGATTAATCACTGCTTTTCTTGATATTTTATTCAGTAGTTTGGTAGGATTTGGCTGTAACTTAACACCAATAACAAAGCCTCCAATCATGATGGTATCAATCTGGGAGTACCATCTCACCATACCCCGGAAAAAAACATACGTGCGCAACCGAGAGATGTTAAAAAAAAAAAAAAAAAACTAGCGGGGCTGCTAAAGTTTCTCTTCAGCTTGCTAGATATACCATCAACTCTTGCAGATTATTTCCAGTTCTGATTTTATTCACTTCCAGTTTCCGCTTCCTTTACACGGGATTTTTTTTTTCCGGTCATATAGATTATTACTCATCATACTATAGCCCGATATCCTCCGTTTAAACCTTGCTCAACTGTGAAACAAGAAAATGCTAAAAGATAAAAAAAAAAAAAAAATTAAATATCAAAAGAAAAGAGAGCATCATATCAAATCAATCATAATCGACCCAAATTAATTTTTTATTCGTAACCTAGATCATAATATACAATCTAGATCATGATATGATCAAGATAAGTTAACTCGGTATGACAATTCTTCCTATTCATTTCTCTGTCAATCCTTTCTCCCATGTTGGGTTTTTTTAGATTTGTGTGGGATGAAACCTGGGACTAATTTGAGACTCATTTATTAACAAGGGGCTAAAAAAATTCATTAAAGAATTAGAATCCAAATAAAAAAATTGGTTGATCAAGTACCAGATTAAAAAAAATCTGGCACGTGTGATCAGTTTGCCTTGCCAATTTTAAGCAACACGTGTTGCTTCATTGGGCTCTATTCATGCCCTTCTTGAACTACTACGATTGATTTGCTAAATGTATAGCTGATTTTTTTTATTTTTTTTTATTTTTTGAGATTAAAAGGTTCTCAACTCCAATAGCTAATGTTCAAATCCCAGGGGTGGAATACTACGTTGGTTAGGGGGGTGTCATGGCACCGTCAAAATTTGAAATATTTTGTATTTTAGTTCTAAATTTTTAAATGTATTTTTTAACTTTACATGTTTTGCTCTCTCAAGAATCAATTATTTTTCTTATTCTTCCTCCCAATCCTAAATTTATAGTTCCAAGCTCCTGCTCAAAGCGTAAGTAATCTATAAACAAAAAATAATCGATGTAATTAGTACATAAAAAACCCGGGGTCGAGATTAACTGGACCCTTTAGAGCACTTTTAACGTACTAATCAAGCAATATATAATATATATATATATAAAAAAAAAACTATTTAGGAGTCAACTAGCATGTTATCATGCATCTTATCGAAAACAAATTGAGGCGAAGCCTTATTTATACGACAACTGATCTGATCTTTGGCTCGGTGTTTTTTTAAAAAAGAATCAAGAATCATCATATGATAGCTAGTTTTGAGTCTTTTGACAACGGAAGGTGGTGTCTGGCGGTTGTTACACCATCGGCTTCAATCACTTTTCTAGAGTAAGAGGGGCCATAAAATACAGAAAAGGCCATCTATCCACCACCACATGAGTACATGACAAAACTCACAAAGGCTACCATAGCCAAACCACCAAAAATACATGCCAAGATGGGCTCCCTGCTGTGCCGTATCAGCCGCCGCCCCCTGTTTTTCCCTCTCTTAATTATGAATTAGCTACCTCTCCCCTCGCCTACCTCTCTTTTCTTCAGACAGTCAAATGTCTTGACATTAACTGCTACCACACGTGCAATCTCTGACAAAATCGACCCCCACCCCCATTCGTGTGGACTGCGAGGAGAGCGGAAAGAAAGAAAAGCAGAGCAGAAAAATACATTGGAAAGTGTACACATTAGTAACACTTCTCAAGAAAGTAGTGTCGCAGTACCTTCTGTTACAAAATTACATCTCAACAGTGCACACGTGTGACCCAGACCTCGTGTCTCGTGGAAGCCCACCCTCTCTCTTTCTTCGATGGTTTCACATTCAACCCAAACCCGTCAACTACGTGAGATGGTTTTGCTACATGGCCAGTAAGGTTTTTTAAGGTTTTCCATCTCAGTGTAATACTTCCTTACTTTTGCTCATCTGAGTATTCATTTTTTTAAAAAAAAAATTATTCAAAAAATTATGTTAAATTTTGTTATATGCCGATATAATCTTTAAATTGATACATAGCATATTGACAAGGTCGTCGAGTATGCGTGTGTTTTTTTAGTTTTTTAATTTATTATTTAAAGATCTGTATTTTTAGTTGAGTTGTTGAAATTTTAAGAATTTATTGATCTAGTCTCCAGTTAAAATATCTTAGTTAATTTCTAGTGTTTAAGTGATAAAATTTTGAAAATAAGAATTTATTGATCTAGTGCCAGGTCAATTTCTTATATGAATGCCGACTGAGCCAGGACAGTGAAAGTTTTTTTTTTTTTTTTTTAAATCTTCCAAATTAGTAGGTTTAAGT
>Ga0307517_10006552_pt1 | contig 17221 bp, 11 predicted proteins | sample 23_EM_MG_FD_194515 | JGI IMG/M metagenome (GOLD analysis project Ga0307517, IMG submission 194515) | Populus trichocarpa ectomycorrhiza microbial communities from riparian zone in the Pacific Northwest, United States - 23_EM | ecosystem: Host-associated > Plants > Roots > Unclassified | place...
TGTAAAAACATCTAGGATTAATTTAATCTTATTCATCTTCTATTAACTTCTTTCTAGAAAAATCATTATTTAGTAGTTAGTCTCTTGAATTAGTTAATTTAATTAAATTCTTGTATAAAAAATGTTGTTATGATCGATGAATTTTCTTGAAATGCTTCTTCTATTTTATGGAACAATTGCAATCAGTATTGTCTGAGTATTTAATCTGCAAATCTGATCGTTTGCAAGTTTATATTTTCATCTCAGGTATCAAATCATACTTGAGAATTGTATTCTTTTACTAGTCCAAGTCAAGAAATATAATTGCCACTTAATGAATTAATATCAAACTTTTTATATCGTTTGAAGATGTTTTCTTTTCAAGATTTTCCCTTAATGATAATACCTTGTCAATACCAAAAGTTTATAAAATGTGATTTTGTTATCATGGAATTACACCATCAATAGTGTGGATTTTACCATTGAAAATCTAAGTATCTTTGTATGTCACTAGATAACACTTAATGGATTGAAAATTGTTTAAGTGGTGTGTGAACTAGAATTTATATTCTTGTGCAAGATTATACAGATTTTAATGCATAAATATGAGTGTAATTAAGGATTGATGATTTTAAAGAGCTTTTGCTCTTAAAATATCTAGTATATGATATATGTTTGGATTTTTTTTATTTTTACAATCAGACAAGCTATATATTTATTTATAACAAAAACTAGTTGTTTATAGTCGTTGCTATTCCCCTGACAAATAAAACAATCGACTGGTTCAGATTGGTTAAGACAATCAGTTAACTAGTTCATATAGAATTCCCGGGTGGTCATTATGGATGAATAAATGGTTGACCGATTCATTTGGTATTACTAAACAGTCGACCGGTTCATGCAAAATTCTAATTTTGACAGTTTTAATCATGATAAATTCTTAGAATTGTTTTATCAATCATTTTAAATGCATGCAAAATAAAATATGTATATTCATTTTAGTTAAAAAATCAAAACATCATGAATAAAAAAAAAATTTGAACTAAAGAATATATTTTCTTACTTGAGAATCTAAATCATCGAAGTTCATAAGAACAATAATTTTCATTACTAAAAAAAATCAAATAAAAATAGATTTTTAACATAGCTCCACGACATCACGGAAAAAAAAAAACTAGTCAAATCTATTTGTTATGAGGTCAATTGATAATTACTCGATAAGTTATTTTCAATATTAAAGATGTGCGTTAGAGATGTTTTTTAAAAAAGTGGTCCAATAATCCACGCTGGACTCGAAAAAATATTCAGTGTGTATTGAACAGTGTATCTAAAAAGGCTAGAGGAGAAGAAACAAAACCTAGCTGGGTTAGGCCAGTTATAGCCCTTTAGCCCTTAGCGTAAAACTGTGTCGTGTTGGTGATGGCCATGCTCTGCATGAGACATGTAAAAGTCCCATGCAGTCGCATCTCCATTCCTAGCCATGAATGGTACTTTATGGCTAGAGATTTTCCTTCTTTTTAAAGAAATAAAAAAACAAATTGTGCACTCTCAGTGAATATTTTTTTTATATTTTCTGATCAATAAAAATAATAAATCAAGGAATTGAATTGTGTTAAAGAAATATCTAAAATAATAAAAAATAAAAGAAAGGTCAAGGAATTAAATAACTCAAGAAAAGTAAATAATTATTTCCGTCCTCTGAGATTAAGTATTTTTTATGATTTATTTTACTATATTTACGTACCTTGCAAGATTTAATTTATAAAAAAATCACCATTAACATTCTTTTCTATTTTTGTTTGAGAATATAGTTGTGATAGTTTTTTAAAATATTTTTTATATCAAAATATATTAAAATATTTTTTTTATTTTTTTAAAATTATTTTTAAAATCAGTGCATCAAAATAATTCAAAACACATAAAAAAATTAATTTTTAATAAAAAAAATTTTAAATTTTTTAAAAATATAATTTACACAATGTTTTCAAATATAAAAATCTGTGTATATATTTGAAAAAACTTCCACCATGCTTATGATAACGAAGGATCCCATCAACTAAACAAAGACATGTTCACTGTTATTATTTATTTATTTATTTTTTATCTAATAAATAAAGAAAAAACAAACAGATTTTCTGGAGTAGCTGAATCAGAAGAGGCGTGAATAATAATCTAATAAATAAGATAAGATTTTATAGCGTCATGTCACACGCGCTTTATAGAATGGGAGGAAAACGACCCCACTTCTCCCTGTTCCAACGACGCGCTTTCTGTGGACCCCACACCAAGACCAAAACACTCTCTCTTCGATTCTTACACACACTAACACTGTATCAAGAAGAGCAAAAGAAGGAAAGGAGGAGAAGAATGACTATTGATTAGCAGTAGTTTGCAGCCAAACTCAATGGATGTAGGAGTACATATACATGCATAACATCCATCTATACATGCATGCATAAGTCCACAAGAAAATAAAATAAAAAAGGAAAAAGAGAGAGAGTTTTTGGATTCTACTCCTTCATTATCATTTATTAGCTTAGCTCTGTGTTTTTCTGTATATAAATACTCACTATATTATCATCTTATTCTGCTGTGCCGCATGGTGGTCTCTTGGCCATCTTCTGTTAATGATTGTTTCTTGTTTTGGTTTCATAAAACCAACAACAAAGGTTTTTGCTTTGCTCTTGTTGTTGTTGGTGGTGGGGTGTGATTATGGCACAAAAGAGGCAGCCGGAGGAGGGTAAGCCTCGTTCTGATGGGAATAATAGTCCTGAGGAAAAGAGGAGGAAGTTCAATTTGAAAAGGTGAGGTTTTTTTTTTTTGTTGGTGGATTGAAAGTGAAGTGGGTTTTTGTTGAGTATTGTTGTTGGGTTGTGAATTATGATTGAGATTGTGGAAGCAATGTGAAAATATGGATTTACAACGAAGTTTGTTTGGTTGTCTTTTGGTGAATATGCTTTGCTAAGATAATTTTTGAAAAAAATTTGAAAACTTTGTTGGGTTTGTATTGGTTCTTGCTTGAGATTGCTCATGAATGTGGTTTGTTCATTATTATATGTCAATTAAACCACGAGGCAGAGTTTGAAGATGAGGGAAACCTTAACTGGCTCTTTATTGGGCCACCTGGGGGGACGGAGGGTAGAATTATTGGATATGATTATAGTGCTTATTGAAATTTTCTTCCCTTATCGCATTTTGGTCTCTAATCTATTTGTTAATGATGTTTAGTGTGGTTCAGGAGGTGATTAAAGTGCAATCAGTTCAGCATTTGCTAGAGCCAATTCTGGAGCCATTGATACGTAGGGTGGTATGTGTTTTTCGTTATCAGTCGTATTGCAGAATGTTCTATATCACATGCAGTTGATTGAGCTTTGATGTTGTATTCGGAATCTTCCTGTTTTGCTCTTGGACCTTCCATTTAGTATCGCATACATAGATGGTGCATAGTTCATTGAATTTTACGAGCTTGAATAATGTTCAATACAAATGAAGGCGTCAATTTAGTCCTTACAAACATAACATTCTCCATTTGACATAATTTGCAGCTTGCATACTTCCAGTTGTTATTAATGGAAGCTTTAGAGTAGCATATTTAAGCTACCCTGCCCCTTCTGATGGTCGCAACTCCCTCCATAATGATATGTTCTGATCAAATGATCCCAGTTTGTGTTGCTCTTGCCTTCTCCAGCTATTGAGCATTCGGTTACTAAAGAAGTTTCTTTTTCTAAAGATTAGAAGAGGTCTATTTAGCACCAGAATGGTGTCTCTCTCAATCTGTTAGATTTAAACAGCAGGAACCCCATGTCTAAGTGCATTTTAACAAGTTGCGGTTGCAAATTGTAAAGATTGTTTATTACCTCCCTCTTCCACCACCTCTCTCTTGTCTCTTTCTCTCGGGATAAGCTGTCAATCATGGTGAAACGAAGTGTCTAAGGCTAATAAGCTGAATTTTGGAGTGTCTGTTTCAAGTTGGTTAATGAGTGCTGTGAATAAGAGAAGGAAAGTGAGGTCCAACATAGAATGGACTTGAAGTCTCTGTTGATGGTAGAAGAGGCCATTGGCTACTTCAGGCCTTTTCTTCTACCTTCATTTTAACTCTCCTAGTTCATCTTACTATAACCAAGAATTTTTCTATATTATATAGAATTGCTGTTCTTCAGCAACTTTCCAAGTCTTGTTACTATGCTTAGTCTGTTGAGAACGAAATATATCCTTTAAAAACCTATGCAGTGTGTTTTGAATGATGAATGCTAACAAGTTAAGATGTTTCCTTTTTTTTTCCTCCTGTTTGCATCTATAAATCTTCCAAAGTATTGGAAGAATGTTGTGCATGACATGTTATCTCTTAGTTATCTGTTTGGATGATTAAAAAATAACCAAATGGTTTGTCAAATGGAACATAATGTCTTAGTTCACATTATTTTTGATCTCCCACATCTTGTAGCAGTAGTTTATATATAAGGAATATAGTTGATCATATAAAAGTGGTAATGGACCTTTTGTATTATTCTCTTACAGGTAAAGGAGGAAGTCGAATTAGCTCTAAGGAAACATTTAGCTAACATGAAAAGGTAAGAATCAATGGCCTGAAGGTGTTGAGTGGTTTGTGTATCCATTAGAAGGTAATAGGAAGAAGTGAGAAATATGTGCACTCAGAAGATTGTGATCCCCACTACCCTTGTAATGGATTTTGTGTGGCTATCTGTCTTTTTGCAGGAGCATTGGGAAAGGGATAGATTCCTCTGAATCAAGAAGCTTAAAACTGCAGTTCGCAAACAACCTCTCACTTCCAGTGTTCACTGGAGCTCGTATTGAAGGAGAAGAAGGTCCTGCAATTAAAGTGGTTTTGGTCGATACTCGTACTGGGAAAATTGTCAACTCTGGCCCCGAATCTTCTTCCAGAGTGGAAATTGTTGTTCTTGAGGGTGATTTTGATGGTGATGAGGCTGAGAACTGGACACCTGAAGAATTTAAGAATAACATTGTAAGAGAGAGAGAAGGAAAGAAACCCCTTCTTACTGGAGATGTACTCCTCAATCTTAAAGAGGGGATTTGTTTGGTTGGTGAAATTTCATTTACAGATAATTCAAGCTGGACAAGAAGCCGCAAGTTCAGGCTTGGGGTAAGAGCTGTGGACAACTTTGATGGCACTAGCATAAGGGAAGCAAAGACAGAATCCTTCATCGTCAGGGATCACCGAGGAGAATGTGAGTGTGTGTATTTGTTTATGGCATTCCTTTACTGTTTTCCTCAAAAGGCTCAAACTATGAAATTGAAATGGTGTCTGAAAAAATTCGGATTAGGATACTCTGAGTAGAGTTGTTCAAGATACTTTCATTTTGAAAACGTGAACTCTCTTTGATGGTGGAGATGCAATAATTATACCCTGTGAAAACTATGGTACAGCAGATCAACAGAAAAAAATTGACACTCCATGGTCCCATATAAGTAGCCAATTCAGAAAATGATTGATATTTTAATTTATTTGAATCTAACAAAAATAAAAACTTGTGTTCAACCCCCAAAAATCTGCATGCTGAATGAAAAATCTTAAAACCTTTTCTATTATAAACAAGTGAGTTATTGTTTTTTGAACTGTGCACATTTGCCTGGGGCCAAGGATAAAGTTTTTAATCTTGGCCCGTGGCACAAATTTTTTATCATTTAAAAATTGCTATTTTTTTTTTTTTTTTTTTTGTAATTCTGCATTACACATTCAAGTTGTTGATTACATGAGGCAGAAAATGAAATGATGGAAGTGAAGAATAAAATTGGCAATCTGAAGTATCTGATTTGGACATGTCATTGGAAGTTTATACTAAAGTTATCAGGATAAAGAGCTATCAGCTTGGAAAACACATAAAACAGAGAGAATAAACTGTAATCTTAACCATTTGTCAATTGGTTGCAGTGTACAAGAAGCACCATCCCCCATCTCTGTTTGATGAAGTTTGGAGATTAGAGAAGATTGGCAAAGATGGAGCTTTCCATAAGCGTTTGAGTCGGGAGAATATCAATACTGTGAAGGATTTTCTGATCCTTCTCTTCATAGATCCTACAAGGCTTCGCCATGTAAGAATTTACTGCTTTTATCATAAACATTGCATAATTTATACTTCCTTGATGTATTCTTACTGAAGCTTTTGGGTACCTGGTTCAATCCTCATCATTTTATCTGTTTGTTGCTTTTAAGAGGGACCATTCATAATTTTTTTATCTTCAACTTTAGAAAACCGAGAGAAACTTCTTAAGAACAAAAACTACCTCTCATATGGACAACTAAAATAGCTTGTCATTTTAAGGACTAGGGATAAACTTGATACTTTCCAATGTCCAAGTTGTGACCATTCTGCTTGATATTTTTTCTGTGACATGTCAATGTAACGCCATCAAATATGCATCCAACTGGTCTGCTTTATTTTTTTTTTCCTGAACCATGGTGGACACTTTGTGTCCATCTGAGTTAATCATCTTTCTTCATTTTCCCTGGGAACTGCACCATCGACGTCTTGTTTATTATCATAAAGGAGAATCAGAAACTATGAACATAACATACCGTATGCCTCTTGTTTTGTCTGTCTCATTCAAGTTTTATGACCTTACAAGAATTTCAACAACAACGACTGCTTTAAATGATTGTTTCCATAGTCTTGGAGTAGCATAAAAATTACATTTTTGTGGGGTTACATGCAGATTCTTGGCACGGGCATGTCTGCTAAGATGTGGGAAGTTACTGTGGAGCATGCTCGAACTTGTGTGCTTGATAAGATAATATACTTGTATTGCCCTCCTGTTTCTCAACAGAAAACTGGTGTAGTCTTTAATGTTGTTGGACAAGTTATGGGATTGCTTTCAGAAGGCCAGTATGTTCCTATTGATAAGCTGTCTGAAACTGAAAAGGCAAAGTTCTCTTATAACCTTCATAACCTTCCAACTGATTTGTACTCTTTTTTTTTCCACTCCTTGTTTCTGTCTGTCAATTGTGGCTTCTTATACTCAACTCTGCCTTCAGGCTGATGGTCAAAACTTGGTAATCACTGCATTTGAACATTGGGAGCAAGTCATATCTTTTGATGATGAAGCGTCTCTGGTGGGTGGCTCTTCACAATTGTCTGATGTTGCTTACACCTCAAGCTCACCCCAGACAGAAAATTCTAGTGGAAGCAAGTTTTTGGCTTCACAAAAGATAGGTGGATTTGATTATGCACAACCAAGTGCATCTTCTCCAGATATCATGTCGTCTATATATACTGTTGGGGGTGTGAATGGATTGGATGACTATGCCTTGCAGGGTATTGAAAATATGGGTCTTAGATATGACCAGACTCTGAACTTCAATGGCCAAGTCTCCAACTCCCTCATTTGTGACACCGATTCCTTGGCTCAAGCTTTCTGTGATGAGGAACATTTGCGGTTTTTTGATACAGATCTTCAGTCTCAGAACCTCAGTTTAGAAACACAAGCTGATTTGCAAAGTGCTGTTGATGGCTTCCTGTTGGCGCGCTCTACGGCTGTTGCTGTTTATAAGGCTCAGAGGAGATGGGCTAAGATCTCTTGCGTGTTGAAATGGTTCTCCGTCAGGAAGCTTGTGGCTACAAAAAAAAGCTTGTGGTCGAGAAACTCATAGATATTAGAGTGATGGGCCATAAAAACCTCACCAGTTCACAGTTGCAAATGTATTTAGTCAGTGCTTCCGCGAGTATAGTTTTGCCTGCAGTCGTGGAGGCAAGATGGAGTTTCCATAGATGTAGATGCAGCTGGTTTTAAAAACCCTAGGTCTGAGTGGAGAATTAGGAAATGTCTATCCTTGTATGAAATTGTAAATTTGTATATGTGGTGCTTGAAACTAGGAGGTCACTGGTTTTAGCCCCTTGAGTTGAAGCTCGAATGCAAGCAAAGACACTGGTATGCTTGGGATTCTGTAGCTATCTTGTGGATTATCATTTTGTATCTGTGCAGTTGTTAATGAAGTAAATATTGAATCTTTCAAGTCTCGTTTGTTAGGTAAAAAATACGTCAAAAATGGTTTTTTTGGATCCAAAATATCCGAGCTTGATTTTCTAACCACAAATCCAGCAAGCAAATCACATGTTATTTTACTTTTTTTTCAAAAAAATATTTTGATATTTGGTTGATGTTTAATTTTGTGAGCGAGTGTTTTTTTTTAATCGTATCATTAAGTAGAAAATAATTTTAAAAAATAAAGTTGTTAAACCCATTAGAGTTTAAATCCAGATAAGGGATATGTCGAGTTAAGTCATGAAGTTTGGGTCAATCTAATACGTCGCCGTCTTTATATTAAAAAAAACATCATCATGATTTTTTTAAGTCAAACCACACTTTTTAACGGTCATTCGGGCTGCCTCTAAACCCTTCATGTTGAGACAACTTTCACATGATTTAACTTGATATCTGGGCTAGGCAAGGAATTAAGTTAGGAGTTTTTAAGTTTGATTTGTTGGGTTGAGTTTAATAGCAATGTCAAAGAATCCCCCGCGGACTAGATTTTTTTAGGTTAAATTGATTTTGATCTAATCTTGCGTGCTAAAAAACTACTAAATAAAAGGTTGTCAATTTTGTTCCGTTTTGTCTAGAATGACCGATATATCGCGTTACAGTTCAAAAAATAAAATAAAATCAAAACAAATTTCATTTCATTCAGAATCTTAGCCAGTTTTGGAAATCCACCCAGAATGTTCTAGTTCCGTTTCGGCCAAATAATGTTTTTTTCTTTTTTTAAAAAAAATATATTTTTTTCTTTAATTTCATCATTCAACACTTGGTTTATTGGAGATTGAATTTCATAACTTATTATGATTTGTTTTTCTTTTTTGTGGTTATTTTAATCTCATGATCCATGTTATGAGTTTGATGAGTTAATCCAGTTGACTCAAGTTTTGTTTTATCTATTTTCTTAATCGACTTTTTTATTTCCAGTTACATCATTCAACATCTTCAATATTTGGTTGATTATGAATTAGACTTGTCATTTATTTCAGTTTGTTTTCTATAAAATTATCATAATCTCATGACTCAGGTCATGAGTTTTGTGAGTTAACTCTAGTAGACTTAAGTCGTTTTATGATTTCATGATACAGGTCGATCCAATATATTATCGTATCGATAGTTTTTTTAAAAAAGATATCATCTTGAATTGTTTTTAGTCAAATTATATTTTTACCAGTCATCTAAGTTATCTTTGGACCCGTTGAATCGATCGGGTCAACTCCCATGTTTTTTACTTATGTTTGAAATCTAAATTACATAATTTCAAGTTAATTTATCTTTAGATTTAAATATAAATTGTATTTATTGAATTTAAATTTTGAATTATATACACACACGAATAATAAAGGACAAAATAATTTAGAGTTTATTTTACTTCAGTTTAAGTTTAGGTTTCTCTGTAAACAGAAAAAAAAATAAAAAAACCTAGCTTGTAACATATCATCTCCACGTATCAATAAAAATGTTTTTCAATTAAGTATCCTTGACGCTTTGCTTTATGTCCTTCCTGTTTTCATTTTTTATTTTTTCTAGTATCAATTCTTTTCAACCATTCTCCCATGTCTCCTTTCTTAATTTTAGAATTTTGAAGATCACTGCTTAATCTCCATTTCCAAGTGCTTCGTTAACATCTTGGCAGGTAGTGATAAGGTAATCTTAAGGTATCCAATGAGAAAGAAGGGGGCCATGCGTGTAGGACCCGGAACCATTAGATTAAAATGCATCTTTCCTTCTTCTTCTTCTTCTTCTTCTTTCAAAATGCCAACATGGCTCCACTTTTCAACATGGAACCGCCATTTTCCACTGTCGAACAGTAAATCACACCCCAAGAAAGGCCTATAAATAGCCACTAAGTATAACCTAGCAGAAGCAGCAGCAGCAACAAAAACAAATTAAGGTGATGGACAATAAAAAAAGTCATGTCATTGTTCTTACTTATCCAGCTCAAGGCCACATCAACCCCCTCCTTCAGTTTGCTAAGCGCTTGGCTTCCAAAGGGCTCAAGGCCACTCTTGCCACCACTTATTACACTGTCAACTCAATAGATGCACCCACAGTAGGCGTTGAACCCATCTCTGATGGCTTTGATGAAGGTGGCTTCAAGCAAGCATCAAGTTTGGATGTCTACTTAGAGTCATTCAAAACTGTTGGTTCACGAACTTTGACTGAACTCGTATTTAAGTTCAAAGCCTCAGGTTCACCTGTTAACTGTGTTGTGTATGATTCCATGCTGCCTTGGGCTCTTGATGTGGCTAGAGACTTAGGCATATATGCTGCCGCGTTCATGACCACCTCAGCTTCTGTCTGCTCCATGTATTGGCGAATTGATCTTGGCCTCTTGAGTTTGCCTTTGAAGCAACAAACAGCGACCGTGTCCCTGCCTGGCCTTCCTCCGCTAGGCTGCTGCGATTTGCCAAGCTTTCTGGCAGAACCAACAAGTCAGACTGCTTATTTGGAAGTAATCATGGAGAAATTTCACAGTTTAAATGAAGATGACTGGGTGTTCTGCAATTCCTTTGAAGATCTGGAGATTGAGGTAACAGTATTTTATTCTATGCATGCTCACATATAGCTTCAGCGCTTAACTAAACAACCTACTTAAAATATAATGATTTTTGGAGAGAGGCTAATTAAGGGAAATACATCATAGATTGTCAGGGAGAAAAGACAACAAACTCTTAAATACAAGTTTGAGTTCAACCATTCCTTGTCAGAACCAAAGATAATTTCATGTTTTTCTTTTTTATGGTTTAAATTTCCATTCGATATGCCAGCAAGTTGTTAAACAGCTAATTAATCTCTAGTTTGTTTGCTACTCTGACGGTGAAAAAGTTAGTAAAGGCCATGCGAGGAAAGTGGCCACTGGTGATGGTCGGTCCGATGGTGCCATCTGCCTACCTTGACCAACAAATTGATGGGGATAGAGCTTATGGGGCTAGTCTTTGGAAGCCAACAAGCAGTCAGTGTTTCACATGGCTGGACACAAAACCACCAAGGTCAGTGATATATGTGTCTTTCGGAAGCATGGGAAACATTTCAGCTGAACAGGTTGAAGAAATCGCATGGGGTTTGAAAGCAAGCAACAGGCCCTTCCTATGGGTCATGAAGGAATCAGAAAAAAAGTTGCCAACTGGGTTTCTAAACTCGGTAGGTGAGACAGGTATGGTTGTATCATGGTGCAATCAACTGGAGGTGCTAGCTCACCAAGCTATCGGTTGCTTTGTTACTCATTGTGGATGGAATTCAACGTTAGAGGGGTTAGGCCTAGGTGTGCCAATGGTATGCGTGACAGAGAGGAGTGACCAGCCAATGAATGCCAAGTTTGTGGAGGATGTATGGAAGGTGGGAGTGAGAGCTAAGAAAGATGAAGTGGGTATCGTAACAAGAGAGGAGCTTGAGAAGTGCATAAGAGGAGTCATGGACGGAGAGAATGGTGAAGAAATTAAGAGGAATGCTAACAAATGGAGAGAGCTTGCAAGGAGCGCTGTTAGTGTAGGTGGGAGTTCTGATATGAATATCAATGAATTTGTAGTGAAGTTACTGGAAGGGAAGAAAGGATAACTACTGGAAAAAAGCATAGCTATTGGTATTGCTTGGTGAATCAAATAAAATTCACTTGTTTGGCTGATGAACATGATCAGATATTTTACCAGAGACACTCATTTTAGAGGGTTTTTCACTTGTAAAAAATACAAATCGATCATGCCATGAGATTTGGTATTGACAAATTGTTTTTGATGGCAAGTTGAGGAGCGTCCAAGCATCGGCAGGGGCGTGTCCGCTTGTGAATAAAGGAAAAATAAGAGAGAGAGACAACTAGCATCAACAGCTCTGAGAGCTCATAATACCAGATACCTAGAAGCATGCAAATTTTCATGCACATTTAGGCCTACCTTAGGATTTCATATGTAACAGAAGCAGAGTTTGAAACTACCCATTCTTTCGAATGATTTCAGTAGAAACACTACAAAATAATAATAATAATAATAATAATAATAATAATAGATATTAAAACAAAAAAAGGTGTACATCTAAACTTGAAAGTGGCTTATCTGAGGACAATGAATAATATCTTCTGGGAATTAGGATGATCATGGTAGGGATTCTGCAAAGCAAGAACACAATCTTGAAGCCATTTATACTGGCTTATGCAAAGGTTGTGGGTTGTGCCCTGCAGTTCCACAGAATTGAGGTTTATCTTAAAGCTATTGGAATGTAGCAATCTGTAAACAAATTAATGTGCTTGCAAAGTGTTGATGCTCTGTATACAAAACACAAACAAAAGTTTCAAAATTTACAATGGCAGCATCTGTGTAATGAAGCGTGTAGAAGCAGAAGTAGAAAGTATTTATCCGGCACATTCGTCGTAGGTTTTGGCTAGTGTTGCTATGAGATTAAATGAAGGCCAGATTCAGAAGATGACACAATAAGAATTTACATGAATATGAAATATTCTATCAAAATCCTGATCACTGGCACCTTTGAACAAAGTTCACATCTTACAAGCATTGCTGTTATTGCATATTTCATCCTGCAAGAACACAATAAGACCATCCATGTATCAGCACCATATATGTTTTATACAACCACCTGATCATTCCTTGAAGAGAACTATGTAAATGTGGAACCACTTTGCTAAGCACAATTGCAGAAGTGATCAGTATTCATGTTCAGCTAATGGAGAAATAAAATTCAGATGATAGAAATATTCCAGGTTGTCGTAAGCATTTTCAAATATACCACCACAAAAATGGTTTAGTGAAGCACTAGCATGAGGTTCAATCACTAGCCATCATAGAAGAAATTCACCAGGTATGTTTTATATAAGCAACTGATCATTCCTAGATGAGAGCCATGTACATGCGGAACCACTTCGCTAACCCAATTAGAGAAATAATCACTATTCATGTCAAGATAATGGATAAAAAAATTAGATGATAGAAATATTCCAGGTTTTCACATAAATATTTTCAAATACACCACCTCAAAACTGGTTCAGCGAAGCACTAGCACGGGGTTCAATCACTATCCGTCATAGAAGAAATTCACCAGGCGTTTAGGGGGGAGAGTTACATTTATGGGTTCTCTCCCAAGTGAATCAAGGACAGTAAGGACTGCTGGCACACAACAGTAGAGAAGATTCATAAATGATACATGTGAGATAATTTGTAAGATACAGCTACCATGACTTCTCAAAAGTGTCTGCAGTCTAGGTTTCTGGATGGTTTAGCTATATATTGGACAAGAAAAATGTCTAAAGAAGTCTGATTCAGAAATTCAAGTCAATAAACCCTATTCTTTAATTATTGGATTCGACGGATTGATAAATCCACTATCTTTGAACACACCAGTTATCTGGTGTTTTTGTTGTATCACTGATCAACAATTCTTGTAAACAAGTTGAAATAATTAAAAAAAACACATGGAAAACATATTCAAAATTTTAAGTGAGTGGTAATAGAATTAAAGAAATTTATCCAGCTGCAGACTCCTACCTTCTTCTTTCGAGTGTCCAAGATTTCCTCCAAAGGTGGTCGGCCTAAAATCAAAGCCATTTCCATTAAATGCTCAATGAATAAGAAAATGAAAACAGAGATCATTGTAGCCAAAAATCACAGAGAGTGGCAAATGCATTGAGTATTTACCTGTAACTTGCAGACGATATTTAGCCCAAACACTATATATAGCATCAGCTATTGTAGCAATCTGCAAATGGGATGGTTTTTTAGTTATTAGTAAGAAAAAAAACAAAAGAACATGTTCCTGGAATGAAAGCAGCAGACCCTTACATCCATCTGTATCATGAAGAATGACACTTACAGGTTCATATTTGGTAACAGCATAAACCCATCCAAGACCAACTTCTTCATATAACTTTCGGAATGCCTGCAGAAATTGTCAATATCACAAGTTTTACATTTTCTGTTATTGTATCTATAATCTACACCATTAGTTACAGAGCAACAGCGGATGCAAAATGTCTGAATCAAAAGTTAGTCTATTCAGATATTGACCAACTCAACTTGTCAGATAATTGAAAGGGATACATGCCTAAATGGAGGCCTTCCAAGAGCAGTATAAAGTTTATCTAAAAGTAGAACTCTGATTTTTCTTCACGGATAGGCCATGCTTAAGTTTAATCTCTGGCAGTAGCACTATGTCTATAGCTTTTACAGTACCCATAAACCTACACGAAACTTCCCAAACCCCACCACATTTTTATATGATAAATAGAAATTAAGATTTGACAATAAGAAGGGCAGAGCAGCACTACTAATCCAACATAAAGAATTGATAAAGACATACTTCAACATCCGTGACCACAGTTCCATCAGAAAGGATTGCATGGATTCTTCCCATAACCTGCGCAACAAAAAGCATTCGTCACTACAAAGTGTTCCTCTAAAGTGCAAGAAATAAGTAGTTGATATTTAGTTATGTTGTTTTCTACAGCTCAAAAGACATTTGAATATTTGATCAGATAGACATAGACTTGCATCACGCCTCAGATTCACCGAATAATCAGTGCCAATCAAGCCAAACAATACAGGGCAGGATCTCGACTTTTGTAGCTAGACATGTGAGGATCACTAGGTTTTATTTGGAAGCTTATAGTTCTCAAATGAAAAAAAAAATAAAAAGGATAAAATAGTTGATCGACATACAGTTTTGTAGTCCAGGCCTTGATTCTCCTCCGGTGAGTACTCATCTGAGCTTATGTCAACAAACTTTATGGTGCCATAGCTTTCATTCCTCTCTCTTAGCATATTAACCTGACAACATAATTAAACATGCATAACATAGTATAAAGAAATCATCAAGCAACACCAGTCAGCAGCTGCATTAATATAATCAAGCTTGAAATATTACATGAGTTGGAAACCATAAAAAAGAAAAGAGAGGAAAGATAGCAAAGAATATATATATAGAGATAGAGAGAGGGAGCTGACCTCACGCATGCAAAGAGGGCAATCTCCATCGTAAAGCATTTTAATGTTCCAATTCTGAGGCTGAGGCTCATTTTGTTTGTTGCTAGTTAAAGGCTCGACGGTTGCCTCATGTATTGCCCGAACTCGATGTTGAAATCCTGCAAATTAAGAAGAAAAAAAACATAGCAATTGTAATAACAAGAGCAATATTACATCAACTAGATTAACGTAGAAGTGAAGATGGTTGAGATGATCATGTGAAAGAGGAAAAAAGAAGGGATTAACAAGTGGGATGATGAGTTAAAAGAGTGAAAAGTACCAACCAGCTGGATACGATTTGAAGCTTTGGAGAGGATGACGAAATCTGATGCGTTGATGATGAGGGTTTCGAAGGAAAATAGAACGGAGGGGGTTTCTTTGTCTTGCAAGAGAACAGCACGATGCTCTTGTCAATGCCATAGCCATTTTTGTTGCTTTGAAAGGGAACGCAGAAATTTATTTTCCTTCTTGGCGACAGATCAGAATTTTAGAAGACTGCCCGTCCCTTCCCTGCTGCGTTGCTACTTTTTTCCTACGTTCGTATGTACTTTACGTGCCCACTGTCCGCTCCGCTTGTTTATATGTGGTCCACAATTTATTGACTAATTTTGCGCTCTTTTGTTTTTTCCCCTGCTCGATGCAACATTAAGGTGTATTTCGATATCAATTTGAGAAAAATTTGATGTAGAGTATGTGATATTTTATTAGTTATATATTGGTTTATTAAAAAAAAGAACAGATAAATGAAAGATTGAGAAAATAGAATCATGATTAACAAAAATAAATAATTAAAATATTTTTGTTTAAGTATTTTTTTCTTTTTAATTTGTATCTATTTTTTTAATAAATTTTAAAAAATAATTATTAGGATATCACCCGGAACTTCCCGGACATGTAAAATTATTCATCAATTTGATATATTTAAATTTTTTTAATAAATTTTATGAAATGTTAGCCAAAAATAATTTAAATTCAAAAGTCCAAGAAAAGCACCAAACTATTATTTTCCCCATAATTTCGTATTAAAATAATACTTGTAAGCATGGTTTGGGATTTACTTTTACAATTCTTTTTAATGTTTATTTTAAAAAAAAAAAGTTATCGTGGATTCGAGGACAACCTGTGCTCATGTAAACTATTGCGTTAATTTCCTATTTGTTTTTGCATTTTAAAAGTGTTTTTAAAAAAAATTAATTTTTTAAATTTTTTTCTTTACTTCAAATTGATATTTTTTGGTGTTTTTAGATTATTTTGATGTGCTGATGTCAAAAATAATTTTTTAAAAATAATAAAATTATTATTTTGATACATTTCCGAGTGAAAAACACTTTGAAAAGCAACCACAACTATACTTTCAAACACGCTAGGCTCGAATCTAGACTTCAATTTCCAAATGTATAAAATCGAGGGGTGAGTATTTGTTATGCGGTTTTGGATTTGATAAATTTAGTTTGGTTTTCGGTTAACCAAACCTTCAAAAATCAAAACAAAACCTAAATTAAAATATTATTCGATTTTTAATATAAAGAAGGATGTTATAATTCTTGGTTCTTTAAACACCAATTTTGTCATGAGTTAGATCTTTCATATTCATTTGTTATGTTAAAAGACTTATTTTTAGTTTTTTTTTATCAATTTAATATAAAAAATACAATCAATTATAAAATAGCATCAAATATCCAAGTTAAATAATATAACTCAAAAATCATAAACATGAGCAGTCATAAAAAAAAAAGAATGAAAAAAATAAATAAAGGCTTGAACTAATACAGTTATAGTTTTATGATTTTTTAATGTTAGACATATATTAACACTAATATTATTAAAAATAATATATTACATATATAAATTCATTTATATACACACTAGTCGTACCCGCGCTACGCCGCAAGGTCTTTTTTTAGTTAAAAATAATATTTAGATAGCGTGAACGTGTTTTAAAAAATAAAAAGAAAATTTTTGACTTGAGTTATAGACCGAAATGAGTCAAATAAGTTGGCTTTATTTTAATAAGATAATAAAGAATATGTAATGACAACAAATGAACTAAATTAAATTTTTTTTGATAATAATAACCTGAAATTTCTTTTTTCATAAAAAGAAACAAACGATATAGCTCAATTCTCATCCCATTAAATACGGAAGGATGAAATTGAGTAAAAATAACAAAAAAGAGGCTTGAGTCAATAAGTTTAAAATAAAAAGAAAGCATGACAAACCTGTAACTTGGAGAATAAAAAGCGAGCTAACCCGAGTTAATCTGTCAA
>Ga0307517_10006553_pt1 | contig 17218 bp, 9 predicted proteins | sample 23_EM_MG_FD_194515 | JGI IMG/M metagenome (GOLD analysis project Ga0307517, IMG submission 194515) | Populus trichocarpa ectomycorrhiza microbial communities from riparian zone in the Pacific Northwest, United States - 23_EM | ecosystem: Host-associated > Plants > Roots > Unclassified | place...
ACACGTGGCCTACCCTCATTCTTGATTATGGAGTGCTATACATTTGAGATTACCGAATATGGGATTTTCCTTTCATTTTAATTTTAATTTTAATTTTTAGCCAAGTATAGGAGGAGGAGGAGGATATTCCTTCTTAAAAATCCATATATATATATATATATATATATATACCCTACCAATGTACGATGGATCCCATGAAATTTTTTTTATAAAAAAAATCACAAGTTTTCTTCATACTAATGTAGTAAAGAACTTTTTTGAAAAGAAAAAACCCATTAATATCAAATTATTTATACAAAATAAATTGTTATTTTTTTTATCACGAAAGAGATAACTCTCTTGGTTCTTGGTAGGAAGGTAGAAATTCATACAAATGATCACAATTATATTTTATTTATTGAACATGGATATTAGTGTGTGTTTGGCATTGTGGTAGCGATTGTTTTTCAAATAGCTTTTCGTGCCGAAATACATGCCAATGATGTTTTTTTATTTTTTAAAAATTATTTTTAACATCAGCACATCAAAACGATCCAAAAAATACAAACCACACTCAATTTTAACAAAAAAAATATTTAAAATTTAGCGAAACACAAGTTAAAACGCATAGCCAAACAAGCACAACAAGCACAAAGTGCTAGGATTTGAATGAGAATATGAAGTCAATTTCACAAGGAACGAAATTATTACTTCACACACACACACACACATATATATATATATATATATGGAGAGAGACAACAAAGATTGTATTGTCAGAAAGATGATTACGGGAATGGCAATATTAGGACCTTAAATATTTTATATGACAAATCCATAGCCCTAATCTTGGCAAATCTATGGACACGAAATGTACATCACAAAGATGAAAGTCAGCATGGAAATCACGTAGCTTACAAAGCTCCTCCAACCTGCAATCACCCCGCCAAGCCTTGACTCTTGAGCTCCCGTCCAAAAAAAAAACAGATATTGCAAGTAACCCACAAGCTCAAAGAACTCTACACCTTCACATTTCTTTTATTCCCGGGCAAAGGAGGAAAAAAAAATCTGATCTACAGACGTTCGGATCCTGCGTCATGCGAAATTCTCTGTTTTGATAATTAATAAACCTTAGAAAATTCACCTTTCATCTGTTCAAATGAGCTTTGGATGCATCTTTGACAATTTTCTCTCATGTCAAAGCATCAAAATCTTGCAACCAAATCTACAGGAACTTCTTCTGCAATTGAATGCAAAGCCTGCACGACCACACAAAAAAAATCAGAAAGGGCAAGCAGAATGTAGACAATGCAGAAGAGAGAAGTTGTATGATCTTACTCGCAGATTACTTCTTCAAACTATTACTAGATAGGACTTTCTTCCCATAAGGACTAGTTCGAAGTGTAGGAACATGGGGTCGTATAGCCTCCACCAGAGCAGTATGAAGAGCTCCCTACTCCACAAGTTAAACAAGGATCCAATCAAATAATGAAATTGAATCAGTTTAATTTAATCAACGCCAACCGCTTTTCCCCCCCTCATACAACAGAAATCAGAAAATAAGACTACAGTCTCCAAAGGGGACTCCAGAAAGACAAAGAAAAGAACAATCCAAAAGCATATAATAATTGCAAATCTTTCTTCCAGGGGAGAACTGCCAGGCACATGATTTTATTGGAAAAAAATGTTGATTAAAAATCAAAATACAAACCTTTGATTGTTGCAAAGCTGCCTGGATAACATAATTACCAAAAGGATCTTGCATGACTTGATCCAGGTGAGCATTATTTATCAGCTCCCGGATAATACGTGTCCGGCGCTCCTCTCCTGCATATTTTAGGCATTTCTCTACCACATTGCTGCTATATTTCTGAACAGACAAGTCCCTATAATTACCTTCCAACTGACCAAGAATATCAGTTGTTGCCCAGGGAAGTCGAAGCTCAAAGACAAATTGCACAACATAGTTCCTGCAACATTGAAACACTTCAAATCTCAAGTGTTGCAAATCCAAGCATGCATTAAAAGATGGCTTTTAAATTCCTCATAAGAGGTTCATTCAAGCAGTCATCAAGATGTAGTGCCACAAATGCTTTTTGGTCTTGCCTTTCTTAATTCCCCAAAGTACTTGATGATTTCAGACCATAAACAGAAATAACAAGTCTGCATCTCACAAGCAGAGATCGGAACACCTAATCTTAAGAACAACCACCACGCATGTGGAATATGTAGAGCATGGAAAAGAAGGAAAAAAAATTTGGAAGTGTTAGAGCAGGGTTTGAGTCATTATTTGATGATGAGATTGTGAAAAAACTTGTTATTTTGACCAATAAATTTCACAGAATCAAAAAGTCCTCTATCAAGCAAAGCTAATACTTCAGTAATAGTCCCACATTATTCACTTTTGATTCTGAGCCTCGAAAATAAAATGCAGAACAAAAGAAAACAAAGAGGATCTGGATAAAACAGAAGTTCATTAATACATGTCACCCTTTATTAATAACTACTTAAATCATGTTTAGAATGTGAAACCACTTTCTTCCATGGAATTGTGCAAGAATGAAAAATTCAACACACCTTTGTGATAGACAGGCTTAAGAAAAGACACGGGAAAGAAAGCTCAAAGAAAAGAGAAAAATATAGTACCCAAATTGATCTTGTGAAAGGATCAGAGCATTTGACGTGATCTCAGAGACTAAACGACTCCTTTGCTCTCCCTCGGAATGGCTTAGGCATTTTTGAAGCACGCAACAGCCATGGCGATCCGTTGCAAGTTCAATACAATTATCAGTTGTAGCTTCAAAAAGGAACTGCAAAAGAAATCATCATCAGTGTTTCACATAGTGCTAAATTCTGGTTTATCTGTAAAGCATGTAGGATTTATAACTAAAAGAAGCATCATTTGCTGCATCTGCATGGAAGAGTTAAACAATTGTTGGAAGGCAACAATTTTTGTCAAGGAATGCCAAGGTTCCTAAAATTGAAATCATTCTTCTTGAATTGATAGATGGTATGCCTCAAACAAAAAAAAAATATAAAAAAAAAAACACTGATGGATGGATCTTAATCGATGTCCCATTCCTTCTTTTTTCTTTAAGAGGAAGCTGGTGTTTGCATTCTTGATCCTAGTAATAATCAGAGTAATAATTTTTATGACAAAAACTTACCCAAGAATAGCTATTTAAGTCACCATAACCTAGTTACACAAATTTCAGAATTTTATTAACATGATATATAACACGAAAATGAAGATAATTAAATATAAGCAATATGTTAATAAAAGTAGAGGACAGTTCTTTCTATATTGTTAAGGGTAGTTGCTGCAGTACAGAAGTAGAGAACAACATGCTAAAGAGTACTTCTGTGGGAAAATTAGAAATAAATGAATCTCAAGGAACAAAAGTAAGAAAACAGGGTTATGAAAAGATGAAAAGATCAACTATAAGGGTGAAGAGATGATGGATGTCCATTGCTCTAACGGGGATGTGATCCAACTCAAGTTGTTCAATTGAAAGAACATGTACCAACAATAGTTTTACCTCTTGTTCTTTCATTTCAAATGCTTTGGTAAACAAGATTTAGAAAATCAATTTGCTTCTTCACATTAATAGTTTTGAGGGTTTCAGACAATAAGGCTATGAGGATAAATAATCTGAAAAAGATAACAAAAGTTCCAATTGCCAAAGATATTCAGGTAGAAAAGATATGTGGCCTTACATCAATGTATTCAGGCATCAAACACTGCAAGCAACGCTGGGCTACATGGTTACCATTCATATTTTTTATCAAGGTCACTATACCAGGCTTCAATGCAGAGACAACCATGGAAAACTGCTCTGGGGTCTTAAGGGTTTCGATAACCTTTTGAACAGCTCGAGTCCTGTGTTTAAAAGAGCAGTTCAGAAAATAATTAAAGCATGAAAGGGGAACACCATGAGTTTTGAATGCACAAGAAAATAAGTGTGCATGCGCACGCGCACACACAAAGAGAGAGAACAAACCCATGCATATCACATGAAATCCGAACAAGCTCCCCGGCTTTTCTAGTGATAGCACGAAGTATTTGCATTCTCTGATCCTCATCGCATACTTCAAGCAACTTCTGAACAAGGTAGTTCCCAAAAGGGTCTGTCATTAGCTCAACAATGTGATCAATAATCTCAAGAAAAATCTTTTCAACATCTTGTGGGCTCCCCTCAGAAAATTTTCTTTGCAAGAAACGGCAACCATGCTGGTCCTTTGCCATGAGATATATTCTACCAGTTACTTCATCTACTGAGTTATACTTCAAAGACTGAGAACTGAAATTAGAGCTTTTTAGGTCTGTAAAATCAGGAAGTATATCCCATGAGGTCAAATGATCCAACTGAAAGCACCCAGCAGTAGGAGCAGGTAAACTATGGAGAAGGTGACCATTTGATAGAAATTTGCCATGATGGTTGAGATGGGCAAGTGTTTCATTGCCTCCAGCTGAGCCAAACTTCAAAGCTTTCAGTGTGTTCAGTCCTTGTGACCTTGTCAGAATCTTTTCAGGAAAACTCTGTTTTCCTACTTTGTCCAAAACACGTATACCATTCTGTGATTGGTTCAAACCCCTTGAGACAGCATAGCTGCTACAAAATGGTTCTTGATTAGACTGTTGAACTTGGTGAGAGAATGGCACCTCCAAATATGGTTGCCTCACGTTCCGACTCATCAGCTTGGTTGCAACATTTCCATTTGCTTGAATAGGATTCTGAGCTTCCAATCTTTGATTATGGAGTTGCTGCATATATAGGTATTGCTGATGCATCCTGTAATATTGTTCTTCTCCAATATTCCTCCAGCTAATGTGAGACTGGTTTAATTGTTGTGAATGTAAGTAAGGAAGTGGAGACTGAACATCAGTGAAGTATTGTTGATGATCAGACATTAAAGGAAAATCCATGCCTGGGACAGCCACATTGGAAAGCAATTGAAAACCTTGCATGCCATGAGTTGGTGACAAGGCCGTGGAGAAATTTTCAATTGGCTGAGGCTGACAAAAATCAGCTGGCACCTTCAGTTGTCGGGCATCAAATTTTAAGAAATTTGACTGTTCTTGACCAACTTTCACAACATTAAACTTGTCAAAACCAGAAGGTAAATTATTTGGTGATCGGAACAGAGGGGAAACCATCACTGTTGAGTCCATATTTGAGAGTGAACCATTCATGGTGTTTGTATATACAGCAGGATTAGGTGGGGATTTACAATTCACCAAAGGACTCCCACTATTAAAACTCAATTCTGCAAATGCAGATGTCAAGGATTGGTCATCTGGCAAATTTGCTTCATCTGATTGGAGATTCTTGATAGGATATTGTTGAGTATTATTTGCTAAAAATTGTCTGTCATTCAAACTCCCATTGCTTTCAAGTTTCACAGCAAATGCCCCCTTGCAAGAATTCAAAGAAATGGGTGCCAAGCTACCATTTAGAGGTGCATTCTTAGGTCCAGCATCAGCAGAATGCTGATTTGCAGCAGTAGCATTTGGTATCTCTCCAAGAAGCTTCTCAAATTCATCAAACTCTATTTCAGTTCTTTGATCTTCCATTCTGTAAACGGCAATGCGCTCAAAAACTTCTTCCTAACAATATCTATGAGACAATGTAGATCCACAAACTAGCACTTCAATGCAGCAAAATTCTGAACGACAAAACACCACCCATTAGGATCACAATAATGGTAATAGAAAATGAAAAAAAACTAAATTTTCCAAAAATAATCATCACTTCACTTCTCACTAGAAGCTATCACCACCACAGTCTCAGCCATCAGAAATGGATTTCAAAGAAGCATAATGATAATAATAAGAAAAATCAAATAACAAGAAGAAAAGGACTGTCACATAAGTCACGACCAAAAGATTCTATACTAGAAAATCAACGAAGAACAAAACCCCAGTTCAAAAAAGAGACCCCAAAAATGACTCTAAAACCATGATCATCATCATCGAAACCATTAAAAAGACCACTACTTTTCCTCGATTTCTACGTCCAAACAGGAAAAAAACAAAAAAGCACAGAAATCTATGCTTTACACAATTCCAATAACCATAATTCAGTCAAGTTCATCAAAAGAGCCAAAACCCAGATGATTAAAACCATGATCATCATCACAAACCATAAAAAGTTTCAATCTTGACAACAAAAATCAATAAAACAGACAAATCAAAAGAATCCCAATTCAGCTCAAACGATTTAACAGCAATGCAGAAGAAAAACAGGAGTGAATGAGTGATAAAAAAAGGCATAACATGCATACATACATACCAGTGACAGAGGATGATAGTAAATGAAGAAGAAGGCATTGGAGGGGGGCAAAAGCAACAAACTTTATAAGAGATGATCGGTTGTTTTTGTTAATTAGAGTGAATTATTTAGAAAGAATGCAAAGAGAGTGTAAGTATTTGTTGGTAAGGTGAGGGAGAGAGGCGGCGTGAAGAAGAAGGAGATTTTTTCAAGTAAGTGTGAGAGATATAAAAGAGATGGAACGGTTATGGCATTGCCAAATTTAAGCATAAAATAGAATTACATTACAACGATATTACAAACATATATTTCTACCATTACCATAAACCATAACCATAACCATAACACACACCACCCTCCATCTATCTATGAATCATCCATGCATGGAATGCAATGCTGCTTGCTTATATATATTTATTATTTTATTATATGCTTTCTTTCTTTTAGGTTTGTTTGGGTCACTGCTCCTCACTTTTTTAAAAAAAAAAAACAGGTAATAATAAACTTGTAATTGAGTTAATTCAAGATATCTTTAAATTCACAATTCAAATTATATTATTGAAATAAAATAATAAAAACATTATAAATATTTTTTAAAACAAAAAATATTAACTTTTCAAACTTGAGACTAAAATCATTATACTTGAAGTACTCAATCTAGACAAATCATAAAATTTAATCCTCAATAAATTAAATATTGAAAGATGAAATTGAAAAAAATAATTTTGATTATAATTAGGATTAAAAAAATAACAATTAAAATAATAAGGATCAAAGTTAAAATAAAATAATAAATTTTATATTTGATTGAAAGATAAAATTAAAAAAAAATCAATTTAGTAAAAAGACAACATAATTCAAAAAAATAAGGGTCAAAATTGACATAAAAAATTATTTTGATTGAAGGATAAAATTGAAAAGAATAATAAATTTTACAAAAAAAACCATGAAAACAAATCAGAAATGAAAACAAATTGGATAACATAATATCATTAATTTGAATTGAATGATAAAATTAAAACCAAGAAAACTTTTACAAAATAATCAAGGCAAAAAATTAGAAATAGGATCAAATTGAAGAATATAATATTTGATAAATTGGAATAAAATAATGAAATTGAAAATAAATAAAACTTTTACAAAAAGGTTAAGACCAAAAATTAGAAATCAAAAGAAAAGGGATTGAAGTTGAACTACCAGCAACCAAAATGATCAAATTGTAATTTTTAGAAAGAAGAGAAAAAAAAGGAAAAAAGAAAAAGAAAGGTTCATCGTTGATAAATTGGATCACCACCAGAGACACGTACCACACTAAAAAAAAGAGAATACGATGGTGTTTCCAACGACATGGTGAAAAAGCATTTTTTGATGTTAGGAGACGTTGCCCAAAAGGCATGAGTGCCTCCCATGCGCCTCCAGATGCACCACACACAAGGTCTTTTTTGTTTTGTTATTTGTTTAGCAAAACACCAAAAATGCTTTTGAACAGACTTTATAATTACAAAAAAATTATTGTGAAAAAACCAAGAAGCCCCTTGATTCCAGGTGTAAAAATTTTATTTTTAAGAGTATTTTTGTTGTTTAACTGCACGTTTTAATTATTTATTATTTTTTATATTTAGTTAAATACTAAATTATTTCTCAGCTGACATTATAATAATGAAAAAATCATTGTGAGAATACTAAAATGCTTCTTGATCCATATCTTCTTTTTTTTTTGTGCTTCCAATCGTAATTTAATCATTTCATTGCATAATTTAGATGGAAAATGACTCATTTATCCCTAGTGAATTTTATACTGACAAATGGATCATATAAAAAGATTTTAATACTATTGATAACTAGTGCTAAGTTTTTTGGATATAGGGATAAAAACATCGTTACATTGTTCTAGTGAACAATATCAATAGATCTGGAGCTACAGTAATTTTCAAAGACCAATTAGGTTTTTTTAATATGGAAAATATTTAGAAATCCATGTGAAGTTATTATGATATAATATTTGTGTATTTGCTATATATATATATATATATCATGATTTTAAAAATGGAAGCAACAAGTTAAATCTTCATGAGCTATAAGTTTTTTATTTTTTATTTAGTAAGGTCAAGTAATTAGTAAAGTATTATATAAGATTTGATCACATTGGGGTATGAATAAATATTGTGAATTGGGTGCTTGTTTGATATTGCGTTAGCTTTTATTTTTCAATTTATTTTTGTTTGAAAAGATATTAAATTAATGTTTTTTTAGATATTTTTCGATGATTTAATATGTTTAGGTTAAAAAGAAAACAAGAAAACATTATTTTAATGTAAATTTAAATGAAAAGGGCAGCCTGGAACAGGTTATTAAGTAGACAATAGACACTTGGTTGTTTTTCACATCAAATTTAAACGAGTTTTGAATTTCTGATGCGTATATACAATCTTACCACAGCATACATGTGTTGTGAAGAATTAAAGTGCTTGCCAATATCACGAGAGATTACTCTGGTTAGTTAACATTCCAATAATACGTGTATCTAGAAGATATGCCACTGATGAACACTCCAACTCCAAGGATTCTCTTTGGCTCTCGGTTTAGTTTTAGGGTTTTTTTTTATATAATTTTCTTATCTTTTTTCCACTCGAAGAGGAGGAATTACACTTAAACTCCTTCCAGACAATCTACCCAATTGCAGTCGTTCTTCATGCCGTATCCAAGCAAAGCTACATGTGTCTTGCAAGACAAATAAGATGCTGTTTGGTATCAGAGACCGCATTATTGTGTTGGGAACTTTGGTAATGGACAAGAGAAATCAAACAAACAAAAAAACAATAATCAGATTTTAACCACTAATATCAAGAGAAGAAAGGGGGCAAAAAGATCAAAACTTTAGATGGATGGTGTATTGCATTGCTATAGTTCTTATGATCATTTAATGGATGGATATATGTGCATCATGATCCTTACTTTATTTGTTTATGTTGACAAAGACTCTGCCAAAAGACTCTGTTTGTAGCTGCAATTATGTTTGATAATGCCTTTCAATTTGTTTTTTTAAAGTGTTCTTCCAATTATTTTTATTTAAAATACATTAAGTCGATGTTTTTTAAAGTATTTTTTTATTTTTTTAATGTAATAATGCTAGAAATGAAAAATAAAATATATAAAAATATTATTTTCATTTATTTTTAATTAAAATAAAAACCTGCAACGCATTACCAAGCACACTAACCTGGTCATTAATTAGCTTTCCCATTGGAGCGAAAACACATTGGGTATTGATGAACATGCACGTCTTGCATTGGCATTAGCTAATATTTACTTTGTTTGGGTAAAAGATTGAGCTTTGAATGGTCATCCAATTCAAGACCATGTGATGAAAACCCTAATTGTACTCGAAATATCCTCTTTACATGAAAGGAGAAGGGGGAAATGCTGAGCATATGGAGTCATTTTGAACCCAATATGGCACTCCCCATTACTCATTTATACGTTCTCAAACCCTAATCATAGATGAAAAGTTGCCCTCCATTAAGGATATTCCAACGCTTCTTTCTTCTTCTTCTTTTTATCATCATGACCAGTAGCAGTTCTTCCTCCGTGAAAAAAACCAAGGTGTTTAACATTTTGTTAAAGCCCATCCTGTTCTAATTTCTAAGATCTAAGTTTACTTTTCTAGGATAATAGGAAAATAATTCACACAAATAAATAGTATGATTTGATTGGAAAGACAAAGGGTTAAATTCATGAGAGCATACGAAGACATGTAACCTCTATCACCTAATATTAGTAACTAATTGGCTGGACAACAGAGGAAGAGTGTGAAAATAGAAGAAAAAATATTAGTTTTTTAGGTAATGTGAATAAAATAATTAATGAAAGGGAGACTGTAGGGGAGGCGGGGAGGCGGGAGTTCGGGTCCATTATTAACTGTTATAACAGAATTTATTACTTCTACTCTCTATCTCTCCCCTGTACCCTTTCCCTTTCCAAAATATTTTTATCATTACCCCTTCAATGGTGTGTATTTGTACATGCCAGTGAGAGTATGGGAGGGACGACACACTGTGCCTCTCAAATTTCTAAAGCAATCCCACCAATAGATTATAGGCTTAAATGAATCTCCTCTGCCATATTATTGAAGGATTGCTGTGGAACGAGAGGTATCGACTGGACTGGAGGGTTGGAGCATGGGAGGGGACACCATGTCTCCTATGAAGGCAAGATAAAGCTCAGCACACCAGACCTGAGACCTTCCCTTTACGCAGCAGCGCATGTATTTCTTACAAAATCACAAGTTCAGCTTCTCTTTTTTCCCTGTTCATAATGGATTGAGGAGATTGAGTTCCCTTCAAGAAAGAGATAACGACCTCCTTTCTTTGAATCCCTGTTCATAATTTAATTCTCAACATTCAATTATGACTGCCGGTCTTAATCATATAGTGGTAGATGGTTCTTTATATAGCCCATAATCTACTCTGATGACTGTATTATGATTGCCACCATCAAGTTATTTCTCAAATTTATGGGGATGAAGCTATAAACTCTAGGTATTTATTGACACCACAGTTAACTCAGACTAACCATTAATGGTGATATCAACAGATCGTCAGATTTAGCAATTGTGGAGCAACGAGAGTACAAGCAAAGATGAGACTTGCAACTCAAAAAAGGGTTCAAAATCATTGCAATTGTACAATTAATTGCAGAATAATACACGCCGTATTCCGGCAAGCTACCCTCACCAGAATCTGTAATTTCTACCAACATTGGTAATCAAATTTACAAAAGACGCATTGCCAATCATCAAACTAAAGATCATTTGCTTCTATGAGGGCCCCTGATCTTATTTGATCCTCTTATGTGTTGCACAGCTGCCTTCCTAGTACCCATATCCTGTAACAATAATGCAAGAACAGAAAACTCAGTGAGGCAGTCACTAGAGAAACAAAGCACTTAACAGCGAGCAACACGGGCAGCACAATCACACAAGGTTTCATAGTTCAGAAGAACAAACCTGAGTTATCCATGGGGTTGCCAGCAGGCACTGATTCAGGCTCCTTAATCTCAACAACTACACAGTCGGACATCAAGAACGTCTTTGCTACCGATGATGCATGCTCCAGGCAACATCTGACCACCTGAATGATAGAAGACAGCTAACACTCAGTATATATTTAAATCCAACAACACACAGCTTCAGAGCCAAAAGAGACTTCTAACTTTGAACTCAAACACCAACAGACAATCATAAGCTGATCAGCATGCTAGCTCACCTTTGTTGGATCAATGATTCCAGCAGCCATCAGATCTTCATAATTTCCAGTTGCAGCATTGTATCCAAATTTAGGATTGTCAGTTGAGAGCACCTAAAAGAAAAGGAAATGATCTTAGCTGCAGGTAGTTCTAGACCAGACACAGTACCAGAATTTGACATCGGCAAATTTAGATACCTTCTCGCTGACCACACTTCCATTAACACCAGCATTTTTGGCAATTAACTTCAGGGGGTAGCTCAGAGCTCTCTTTACAATGTCTGCTCCCACCTGCAATCAAGCAAAAGCAATTTTTAAGCAGCTCAGAAACAAAATCTACACACAGAACAAATACAGATCATGTATAAGTTCCTTTATATCTCATCCTATGAGTTCCTTAACAGAACATTCTATAAGTTCTTAAAATGATGATTTAGCACATTACCTTTTCTTCATCGTTCTCGAGACTGTCCTTGATAGCATCCACCTTTGATGCCAGTCTCAGCAGGGTGCATCCACCACCAACCACAATACCTTCCTCAACGGCTGCCTGAAAACCATTGAGATGATAATGACTGGATGGTGTCCAAATAATTTAACTAAGAACATAAGAACAATACAGGCAAAGGTGGTGTGAGATAAATTACCTTGGTTGCATTAAGAGCATCTTCAACTCTCAGTTTCTTTTCTTTAAGCTCTGTCTCGGTTTGTGCTCCAACCTTTAGCATTTAAAAGCATGTCCATTTCAGTTAAAATACAATTTACACAGTTTTGTGTCTCTATTTCATGAGTGATGAGAAAATTACCTGTATCACTGCAACACCGCCGGACAGCTTAGCAATTCTTTCATTGAGTTTCTCCCTTTCATAGTCTTGTTCAGCAGCCTGCATTATTATTATCTTGCATTTAGCATCAATAAACCACACTGGAGGAAGATAAAAACAAAAAGGAAAGGTGAGAAGACAGAATTGGCACCTCGATAAGATTTCTAATTTGAGCAACTCTCTTATTTACTGCTTCTTGGGTGCTTCCGTCACCAACAATGGTGGTTGTGTCCTTGGTAAGAACCACTTTAGAAGCATGTCCCAAGACCTCTTTGCCTACTTTGTCCAAGGCAAGCCCCACCTCTTCTCTGACAACAGTTCCTGAAACCGAATGAATGAAATTTCTAACATCAGCAAAATAAAAATAATAATGTCAGCGGTGAACATTTGTATCCACTCCCAAGCAAACAGGTAACGAGGGCATTCATATCCACAGTTAAGGCACATAATAGCTGAACACCATAAACAAAAATAAAATCATATAGAGAGGGAAGAATCCAAAGGTAAAACACTGACCTCCAGTCAGAATAGCAATGTCATCAAGGTACTGACTTTTCCGTTCCCCAAAACCAGGAGCTTTGAGGGCAGCAATCTTCAAAGCACCCCTAAGCTTATTGACAACAAGAGTTGCTAAAGCTTCTTGTTCAATGTCTTCAGCAATTATCAAAACTGGATATCCAGCTCTAATTGCATCTTCCAAAATGGAGATTAGATCTCTTGCGTTTGTTATTTTCTTGTCAACAAGAAGCAACTATACCAAAACATACAGAATTGTCAACATCAGGAGAAAAAATCAACTACAAAAGCCTGCATGACTAACTGTGAATGACATACCTTGCAGTTCTCATATTCAACTGACATTTTTTCACTATCAGTGACAAAGTAAGGTGAGATATAACCACGGTCAAACTGCATTCCCTCAACAACATAGAGGCTGTTATCAGCACTCTTTCCCTCTTCAAGGGTGACCACTCCCTTCCGACCAACTTTGCTCATAGCTTCAGCTATCATATTCCCAACTTCATAGTTGTTCCCAGCACTAACAGCTGCCACATCTGCAAGTTCACTGTCTTCAACCTGCAATCCCAAATTATATTCATTCAATCCTTTCACCTTTAATACATGCATGCAAAGGTCACAGTGGCATCATGAAAATTACCCACGGGCATGGTCTACCTCACTCTACATACCTCTTTCGACATCAACTTAAGTTCGTTTACAAGAGCTCTTGTGGTCTTCTCAATGCCTCTAGTGATTAAAACAGGGTTTGCACCCGCAGCCACAACCTGCAAACAAACAAATGGATAAGGTTGCCACGCTCAACATTCTTAGAAGAATAAATGGTATGCACCATAATACCAACCTTGACACCTTCTGCAATAAGGCCTTGCGCAAGAACAACAGATGTTGTAGTCCCATCACCAGCCAAGTCATTTGTCTTGGCAGCAGCTTGTCTCACTAACTTAGCACCAATATTCTCAACCGGATCCTCCAATTCAACCTAATTTAAGGTAAAGAATTCTGTAAATAATCACAAAAAATGATGTGCAACAAGAGGAGAAAATGATATGGTGAACAGAAATGGCCATAGTCCTTGTCCAACACATGCGAGAACCAGAAGGAAGATCATCATGCCACAAGAAATTCCTAAGCTCATAAATCTGTATATGGATAGCATAACGAATTAACATAAAGTGGAATATTTAGTTTGCCACTACTACGATTTCTAGCATGCATCTAAAAGAGGAGAGGAGAATAGAGATGCCATCCCTCAAGTTATCAACAACACAAGCAATCCAGAGAAAGCATACCTCTTTAGCAACAGTCACGCCATCATTAACAATTTTAGGCGAACCGTATTTGCTCTCAAGAACAACATTCCGGCCTTTAGGTCCAAGGGTAACCCCAACTAAATCTGCAAGCTTGTTCACACCAGTCTGCAATAAAGGAACATATCCGGTAAGCAAAAGGCAAAAAAGACCAAACAAAACACACTGCAGCAGGATGCAAATACTCAACAAAACCAGTAACTAAAAACTCACTTGCAATTTCTTAATTGCAGAACCGTCCTTGTTGAAGTGCAGCTCCTTGGCAGCATTAACCTTGAGAGGACGTGATCTTGGTAGAACTACATTCTGTGGCCTACCAAATCGACTTGCAGAAATGGAAGCGAAAGATGACAACTTGTTTGAAGAAAATACAAACTTCTTATCCATAACACGGCCATTGGGAGCAGCCAAGGTTCCAACCGAGGACATGGCCGTAAAAGTCGATGCCATTTTTATTCTTTAATACCTGGTAACATTTAAAAAAAAAAAAAAAAGGGTTTGAGTCTCCGTATGATTTGATTTATTTTAAGCTCACTGAGAACTTCATGTTTATAGTTTCTAGCTAAAATTCCCAATAAAAGAGAATCCAATCACAAAATTCTCTTCCAAGCACAATTCAATATTTTACAGTAACACGGTTCCCTCGAAGCAATAGAGTGCGAAACTAAATAATTCACAAGAAACACAAATCAAAAACCAGGAAAAAGAAAAGCTTCTTTGTCCAACTCGTTTCAATCACCAACTAATAAGGCCTACAGGAACAAGTATATTCCTAACGAAATTGCATTACTGAAAGCATGAAACAGCACAAATGAAAGAATTCATTTCCATACAAAAACCAGAATAACAGAAACTATATAAAGCAGCAAACTTTAGGGATTTTTTCACAAGTTAGTATGATTAGCATGCCACAAAAAGGATAAGAAACAGTGTAAAGATTGAAACTTTATCACAGTAAAGGCAAAACAAATAAGAAAGAAGAAGGGGGTGTTAGAGCTTACCGGGAAATGAAACGGCTGGTGCTGGGGGAATGGGGTTTTAGAAATGGGGTTTATGGATGAGAGGCGATGGTGGGTGGCTGGGGAGGTGGGTGCAGGTTTATCTTATTGACACTCTCTTAGTCCTTGCAAAGCTGTAGAAAGAGTAGGTTTTTACTTTTATGAGTGTTACTTGGGGTTTGGTCTTGAAGGTTCTAGCGAATCTAGACCGTTGATTAGACTTATTGCCGCTTGATTTGTCTTATATTAGAACACTCTAGAACCTTTGGTGTTGTCATGTTGATTGCTTTGTTTGCGCTGGTAGTTTTGGGTACAACCACTACAACGACCAGTGTCCTACTTATGTAACGGTGCAAATTATATATTTTGAATTTTTTAATTTTTATTATTAATTTTTATTATTTTAATATGTTAATATTAAAAATAATTTTTTAAAAATAAAAAAATATTATTTTATTATATTTTTAAGTAAAATACATTTTAAACCACGTACCACAATCTCAAATATAACCTTACTATACACACTCATTCTCGTGATGGCGTGAAATGTAAAAGAAGTATTTAGTTGCTCCAATCATTGTTTTAATCAGTCTAATGGATTAATTGGGCTAGGCCCGATTGATTTTGTTCTTAATCAGTCTGGATTGAAAAATACATAGGGAAAAAAATTAGTTAGCTGGTTAAAAACTCAGAAAAAAAACAACTTTATTTAACCAAGGTTAAAATATCAAAACTCGTAATCTTGATCTTAACACCCGAAAAGACAAAAATTTCAGTATGAACCCAAAGCTCTATTATGGGCTTGAAAGAGCTCACTAAATTGATCGCAAACAAAAAAAAAACTTTTAAGCTCGCATTCATATGTTAGTTGTTCCTCACTAAACATCGAGGGTTCAGTTGAAAGTGAAGGTTCGGATCGGATTCTAGTCTCGGCCTACATTCAACTTATCCACATGATCAACATGATCCAAGGGAAAGGCAAGTGGGTAAGCTGAAGACTGGCCAAGGCAAACTTGGCCAGTAGTTGGAAAGAAAGAAGGTCTTGGAAGAAAGCAAGATAGATCAATATATTCTCGTAAAAAGCAAATTTATATAGATTATGAAACTCAATTTCCAACTGACTCAATGTTGAATAATAAAATTAAAAAAATTAATTAAATGAAAAACATAAAAGCAACCCGAGTTAACTCGAGTTGATCCATTAAGCATTATTCTCGTGTCATGATATCAAGATAATATAATAAAAAATAAATAAAATAAATCGTAAAATTTAACTCAACTTGGAAGAAAAAAACTAATTCTTGAATACAATAAATAGAAATGAGAGGAGGTACAAGAGAAAAAGAAGAAGCGAGTAGTCAAGTTATCTACCATACAATAAACCATGTTCATTTAACTTAAATTTAATAATGTAACAAATCACGAGAAGATTTCATTATGTTATCACTTTGTCAAACTCAATAACATAATGTTTGGTTATCTTCAGCAGCTGTGTTTTGGCCATGAGACCCATAATAAAAATCTGATGTTTCACCGCATGTTTTGCGCAAGCAATTTTTCATGCTTCTTGCTACGTTTTTGTTAAGTGAAGAGTTGCACTCTTCACTGTTCACATAAGTGAACAGTGGAGAGTCACACCCCACTGTTCATATAGTATTTGAACTTTTTATTTTTATTTTTATTTTTAATTGTGTTTTATTCAAAAAATTAGAAGAAGATCGCTTGATGACGTAGTATTTGCAGAATTTGATCGCAATCCCAATTTTATTCTTGATGATATTTTACTTGATGTTGCTGTGCGCTTAAGAAACCATGAAAAAATATAGTCCTTGTTCACGTGAACATTAGTTAAATCTACAATATTTAAATTAAAAACCATCAAAATATATATATATATATATATATATATATATATATATATATAATCTCAATTTAAAAAGTATTCTTTTAGCCAAACATATTAAACTACTTTTTGTTCAACCTCAATTTCAACCACAGTTTTAACCACACATATATTTTTTCAAACCAACCTCAACTAAATATACTTTTTATAAAATATTTTTTTAGACTACA
>Ga0307517_10006554_pt1 | contig 17216 bp, 24 predicted proteins | sample 23_EM_MG_FD_194515 | JGI IMG/M metagenome (GOLD analysis project Ga0307517, IMG submission 194515) | Populus trichocarpa ectomycorrhiza microbial communities from riparian zone in the Pacific Northwest, United States - 23_EM | ecosystem: Host-associated > Plants > Roots > Unclassified | place...
AGGATTTAACCGAGGTTTATGAGGGTATGGATGACCCATACATCAACTGGAGTTTGATAATTTTGCCCCCCATCCCTCACATGCCTCATGAGGTATAGGGGGCAAATGTGTACTTTTGCTGATGTTGGTATGGGTGGCGGGACATGTGGGAATAGAGGAGAATGAGATGGTAGATGAGTTGGCAAAGGAAGGAGTTTGGGATAGAGTTCGTTACGGGGCGGACGGGGCCCCGAAAAACGCGGGCCCCCGGCCCTTTTCCCCGCCCCGCACCACTCAACGGCCTGGGGCGGGGTGTCTTTTTCGGCATTCCCTGCCCCTGTCCCCGCTCAGGCCCCCACCCCACCCATACCCCAGACGGGTCCCCATTAAAAATAGGTGGTAACAAACGGGGCCCCGTTCAGGGAATGAGTGCGGGTGGGCCCCGGACGGGGGCGGGGTGGGGATTACCCGAAACATACCCCCCCGGCCCCGTGTAAGGGCGGGGTCTGGCGAGTGAAAACCCGCCCCGCCCGACTCCGTAACGAACACTAGTTTGGGAAGAAGAAGGTGGGAGGATGGGAAATGTGTTGGTGTGGGGAAAGTGGGAGGAGAGAAGGAAGAAGATGGAAAGTAGGAGGTGGAAGGAGTATTGGGTGAAGGATAGGAAAGGGGAGGAGGATTTTGGTAGTGGAGGAGGGGGTGGAGAAATTGGAGATGGAGGGAAGAGGTGGGAAAGCAAGTTTTTGTTGTAGATGAGATCGAATCATGGGATGATGAATGGAATGAGATACAAAGAGGACGAAGAAAAATGCAAGTGTGGAGGAAAGGAGGATAGGGATCATTTTTTATTATATTGTAAAAAATGGGGGAAAGAGAGGAGGGAGGTATGGAGAGGGTGGTGGGGAGGATGGTTAGAGGGAGAGGGATGGATAGAGATGGATAGAATTTTGTTTGGAGAGGAAGGAGTGAGAAGAATGTTGGAATTTGCGGTGAGGGTGGGATGGGAGAAGAGAAAGTGGGGTAGATGGAAAGGGAGGGCAAGGAAAGAAACTCGGAGAGAGGGGAGGTTAATGAGACCGAGGGTGGAGGGGAGAGGGGGTTGGTTAGGGGAGAGGAGTGAGGAGAGGAGAAGGGAAATAAAGGAGAAGGCGAAGTTAAGAATGAGGAAGAATAGGGAGAAGGAATCGGTGGAGGATAAGGAGAGGAGGTTGAGATTAAATAGGGATAGGAATAGGGAAGTTAAATTGGGAGTTAGGAGTGTTAAGAAGAGGGATGGGGGTGATAAGGGAGAGGGGAGAGAGGGAAGAGAGAAGGGAAACGAGGGAAGAGGATTGGGGGGAGTAGGTGGGAGGATATTAAGAGAATTGGTGAATATGGGGGAGGGGGAAAGAAGAAATGATGATAAATTAAGTCAAGAAGAGGCTTCCTCGATATTACCCATTGCAAGTAATATTTAGGAAGGTGAAGATCAATTAGTTTATGATGATTGAGAAGAAGGAGTTTAATGTAGTTTGAAGAGGGAAGAAAGGCGGGAAGTGTTTAAATAGTGGGCCATAAGCTTTAGAGTAGCATGCGTGCCCCAATAGAAAAAGGTTTATAAAAATAAAAACGAAAAAAATGGACCGAACAATCACCAGGTTGCTTACAACTATAGTCATTGAAATTGCACCTCCGTGTGATCAATCAAATTTCGGTTTTTGACCAATCAGATTCCTTGGACCCCTCTTCACAAAGGCTTCAAGTCTTTAGTTTAAGAGCATCCTACTCTTACTCTAATTTCATCACAGGAAGATAGATTTATCTCTTCCATCTATTATTTTATCACCTCTATCACACGTCACTAGCCCGGTATCGGTAAAGATGGTTAAGCGAGGTTCTACTACGTTTTCGGCGACTAAGGTTGCAAATGCGGGTTTGGTTGATTCGGCAGCCTTACAAAGAATCATGGACTTGGAGAAAGAAGTATCCAAGTTGCGGCATCATGTTTCTGTCTTATCGAAGAGGAATCATATGTTGCAGAAAGAGGCGGGGGGGAAAGAAAAAGAGGTGGAGGTGGCAGTTTCTGAGGTGGCTTCACCCGGGAGAGTTGAGGAGCCTCAGGCTGAGCCGCATGTGGTGGCTGAGCCCTTGGAAAGGATGAGTGGCGTTATAGTGGCAGAGGAGGAAGAAGATGTTTGGGTGGCGCCTGTGGCGAAGCCAGCGGTGGCTGAGTCAAGAGTGGCGCGGGTAGTGGAAGAAGAGGGAGGGCGGTCCGAGGTCAGTAGACCGATGTCGGCTAATAAGAGGGGGAGGTTGGATAATGGGGGTGATGAGAGCGAGAAGGAGGTTGAGGTTGTAAGGTCGGTGAGTGTTGTGCCGTCGGGGCCGAGGGTGGAGCTCTGGCTAGGCCAAGGGGGATGATAGGAAGAGGGAGAGGAGGCGTACCAAGAGTACCGGATGGTTTGTTTGCCTCGAGGGTGTCTTGGTTTGTGGATCGGTCGCTTTTGGGAATGCACAATGGGATGGTAGGGGATTCCTATCAAACCAGAGGGAGTTTTGCCCGTGCACCGTTTGTTGGGAGAGGAGGTGGATATGTGGGGAGGGGATATAGGCCGTATCGTTGAGAGTTGACCGGGGTCAAGAGGGGCTTAGGATTTGCAGTGGGCAGAGACCGTGGGCGCTAAAGTCTCACATGAATAGGCTCAGGGCTTGCCTGTGGCTTAACGAGAGGCGAAAGAGTTGTGGGTTTTTGGTTGTTGAATTGTGTTGTTGTGTTGTGATGTTTTTGTTTTTTATTTTGTCGAGGCAATGGGCGAGCAGCAGCTACATGTCCACCTCACCCGTTAGGTGTACTGATAGGGTATGTGATTGCGGGGAAAGATGGGTTTGGGTCGACGGCCGGGTGCGCGGATTGATGTATGTCTTCTGTTATTACACCGCTCGGGAGGATGGGATGATGGGTTTGGATAGTGGGTGGGATGAGTAGTTAAATATGTGTTGGTGACTGGGTGGATAAGTAGTGGGCCATAAGCTTTAGAGTAGCATGCGTGCCCTACTAGAAAAAAGTTGATAAAAAAAATAAAATGGACTGAACAATCACCACATCGCTTACAACCACAGTCATTGAAATCGCACCTCCGTGTGATCAATCACATTTCAGTTTTGGACCAATCAGATTCCTGGGACCCCTCTTCACAGCAGCTTCAAGTTTTTTGTTAAGAGCATCCTACTCTTACTCTAATTTCATCACTGGAAGATGGATTTATCTCTTCCATCTATTATTTTTACTTCCTCATCTTCCATTAACTACCCGGTATCAGTTAATTATGCTTAAGAGAGGTTCAACTACGTTTTCCGCGACCAAGGTTGTGAAGGTGGGTTTGGTAGCTTCGGCTGCCTTACAAAAAATCATGGACTTGGAGAAAGAAGTATCCAAGTTGTGGCATTATGTTTCCGTCATGTTGGAGAGGAATCATGTGTTCCAGAAAGAGGTGGAAAAGGGGAAGGAAGAGGTGGAGGTGGCAATTTCTGAGGTGGCTTCGCCCGGGAGGGTTGAGGAGCCCGAGCCGCTTGTGGTGGCTGAGCCTTTGGAAAGTATGAGTGGAGTGATTGTGGCGGAGGATGTTTGGGTGGCGCCTGTGGCGAAGCTGGTGGTGGCTGAGTCAAGAGTGGCATTGGAGGTTGAACCTGGGGTGGCGGAGGTGAGGCTACCGAAGGGTAAGAGGAGTAGATTAACTGTTGGTGAGAGAGAGGGGGGTGGGGATGAAGCCAAAGTGATGACGGTAGTCCTAGTGGTTGAGGATAGGGAGCTGATAGTGGCTCCGTTGGGGCCGAGAGGTTATGGGGGGAGAGTGGTGGTGCCTGCTGGGCCTAGGCGGAGGGGTGAGTCTAGTCCCAGGGAGGTGAGTCATGTGAGGAGGTAGTACAGGTTTGTGGACCGGAGTTTGGTTCGGGAGCGCAATGGGATGGTAGGAGATTCCTATCGTACCAGAAGGAATTTTGCCCATGCGAGGTGAGTAATTTTAGGGGAGGATATGTGGAGAGGGGCGGTAGGCTGTATTGTTGAGACTGTTGACCGGAGTCAAGATAGGCTTAGAATTTGCAGTGGGCGGTGACTGTGGGCGCAAAAGACTCACATGAATAGGCCTGGGACTTGCGAGTGACTTGACGAAAAGGCATAGGAGATGGGTGTTTGGAGAAAGTTGGGGTTTTTAAGGTTATTTTTTTATTTTTTTATGTTTTTGTTGTGTTGGTTTTTGGTTTGTTGAGGCAATGGGTAAGCAGCGGATACAGGTCCACCTCACCCGTTAGGAGTCATCAGCAAAAAAAGCGTTTGCTCCAGACGGATAGGCATTGCGTCCGAACGCAGGAAATCCGCCTGGAGCATCCTGTCCACCCAGCGCACCCTCAGAGCGCCGCAGCAGAATGGTTGCATCCTAGTCCGTTGGGTGCAATACAACCCGCATCCTGTCCGCCCAGTGCACCTTGATGGGCCATTTCACAACCTAATCTCCCAAAGAACACCAAGGTAAGCGACTAGGGGGGGTATCCATTGGGGATCTCCCCCTGCCCCTGATCGCCTCTACTTACAACTGACTACTTCATCACCAGACAAAGACTGTTCAGACGAAAAAGGAGCTTAAGATAGGATCACTAACCATCTATTGTCCCGGTAACGACCCAAAACATACCCCTTATTTAATCACCACTAACAAGGCACACCAAAGGCTTCTAAGTTCTTTCACACCTCGCATCAAGCTTCATGATCGAATCAGTGGAACTATTGAATAATATCAACCTTGGGAGAGGGGCATGCTCTTGCATCCAGGTTGACACTATGCATGACCGCTAAGCAAGCGGATTCCAAGGAGGCCCCTCCTGACTCTAGCGGACATCTGCTAGTGCCTGGTGAGCTATCTGCCTTTGTCTGCCTGCTGACCACTATAGCCATGCGGACGCTCCGAAGCCTATACCATTCGATTCCCCTCGACGTGCGGACTCCAATGAGACGCTTCCCGACCCTGGCGGACATCTGCCCGGTGGGTATCCCCCTTTATCTCCCTGCTGACCTCTATAGCCATGCCGACTCTTCGAAACCTACACCATTCGATTCCCCTCTGCCTGCAGATTCCAACGCACCCTGTCCCAAAGCTGTCCGACCACTGGTTGCAGGGTTATCCATTCTTTTGTACTTGAGTTCCCTGGGTAGGTATCTTCAAATTGTTAGCTATTGAGTGCTACAGGCATGCGGACGCTTCGGGGCCTATACCATTCGATTCCCCTCGGCGAGATGACTCCAATGGGACCCTCGCCGACTCTGCCGGACATTTGCCCACTGAGATATCAGCCTTTTTCATCCAGCTGACCGCTATAGATCCTAGGACTCTTCGAAACCTATACCACTCGATTCCCCTTGACCGGCAGATTCCAACGGACCCTGTCCTGATGCTGTCCGACCGCTGGTTGTAGAGTTATCCAAACATTTGTACTGGAGTTCCCCGGGCAAGTACATTCAAATTGTTGGCTACTGAGTGCTACAGGCATGCGGACGCTTCGAGACCTATACCATTCGATTCCCCTCGGCGAGCGGACTCCAATGAGACCCTTCCCGACTCTGGCGGACATCTTCCCGCTGAGGTAGCTACCTTTTTCATCCTGCTGACCTCTATAGCTATGCGGTTGCTTCGAAACCTATACCATTCGATTCCCCTCGACCGGCGGATTCCAATGCACCCTGTCCCAAGACTGTCCGACCGCTGGTTGAATTGCTATACATCCTTTTGTACATGTGTTCCCCAGGCAAGTACCTACAAACTGTTGTCTACTGGGTGCTACAGTCATGCGGACGCTTCGATGCTTATACCATTCGATTCCCCTCGCCTAGCGGACTCCAATGAGACCCTTCCGGACCCTGGCGGACATCTGCCTGCTGAGGTATCTGCCATTTCCATCCTGCTGACCTCTATAGCCATGCGGACGCTTCGAGACCTATACCATCCGATTCCCCTCGCCGAGCGGACTCCAATGAGACCCTTCCCGACACTTGCGGACCTCTGCCCCCTGAGATATCTGCCCTTTTCATCCTGCTGACCTCTATAGCCATGCGGACGCTTCGAAACCTATACAATTCGATTCCCCTCGACCGGCAGATTCCAACGCACCCTGTCCCGATGCTCTCCGACCGCTGGTTAGATGGCTATGCATACCTTTGTACATGAGTTCCCTGGGCAAGTACTTTCACATTGTTGGCTGCTGGGTACTACAGGCATGCGGACGCTTCGAGGCCTATACCATTCGATTCCCCTCCGCGAGCGGACTTCAATGAGACCCTTCCCGTCTCTGGCGGACATCTGCCCGCTGAGGTATCTGCCTTTTTCATCCTGCTGACCTCTATCGCCATGCGGTTGCTTCGAAACCTATACCATCCGATTCCCCTCGACCGGCGGAGTCCAACGCACCCTGTCCCGATGCTGTCCGACAGCTGGTTGAATGGCTATGCATACCTTTGTACATGAGTTCCCCGGGCAAGTACTTTCACATTGTTGGCTGCTGGGTGCTACAGGCATGCGGACGCTTCGAGGCCTATACCATTCCATTCCCCTCCGCGAGCGGACTCCAATGAGACCCTTCCCGACTCTGGCGGACATCTGCCCGCTGAGGTATCTGCCACTTCATCCTGCTGACCTCTATAGCCATGCGGACGCTTCAAGACCTATACCATTCGATTCCCCTCGACCGGCGGATTCCAACGCACTCTGTCCCGATGCTGTCCGACAGCTGGTTGAATGGCTATGCATACTTTTGTACATGTGTTCCCCAGGCAAGTACCTACAAACTGTTGTCTACTGGGTGCTACAGGTATGCGGACGCTTCGAGGCCTATACCATTCGATTCCCCTCCGCGAGCTGACTCCAATGAGACCCTTTCCGACTCTGGCGGACATCTGCCCGCTGAGGTATCTGCCACTTCATCCTGCTGACCTCTTTAGCCATGCGGACGCTTCAAGACCTATCCCATTCGATTCCCCTCGACCGGCGGATTCCAACGCACCCTGTCCCGATGCTGTCCGACAGCTGGTTGAATGGCTATGCATACCTTTGTACATGTGTTCCCCAGGCAAGTACCTACAAACTGTTGTCTACTGGGTGCTACAGGCATGCGGACGCTTCGAGGCCTATACCATTCGATTCCCCTCCGCGAGCGGACTCCAATGAGACCCTTCCCGACTCTGGCGGACATCTGCCCGCTGAGGTATCTGCCACTTCATCCTGCTGACCTCTCTAGCCATGCGGACGCTTCAAGACCTATACCATTCGATTCCCCTCGACGGGCGGATTCCAACGCACCCTGTCCCGATGCTGTCCGACCGCTGGTTTAAGGGTTATCCATACTTTTGTACTTTAGTTCTCCGGGCATGTACTTTCACATTGTTAGCTACGCAGTGCTACTGTTTTCTAGACTAGCTTTAATAAATATATACCTATTTTAGTATCTAAATGACTCAAATATGTAAACATGAGTAATACTGGATGGATCTTTCCGAACAATTTGGATATTCTCCACAGTTTTCACTATCTCATTCAAAGTCCTCGAAGGTAGAGTTGTTGACTTAGCAGGTATCCGATGATAGCCAGTTACACCTGAGTACTTCCACTATTCTACTATCCTATCGGGTTGCGTCTGGAGAACCTTTCTGCGTCTGGTACCTTCTGAGTCCTTGGTTGCGTATGGTGCCTCCGGGCCGCATGGACCCCTGTTCACAAGCACCCCCCAATAGACCGCACACCCAGGACGCGAGTTTACGTTATATGCACCTGGACCGCCGGACGCACAGGGAGCACGGGGTGCGTCCACGTGTAGCCTTTCTTTTTTGCTGATGGTACTGATAGGGTATTTGATTGCGGGAAAAGAGGGGTTAGGGTCGATGGCAAGGTGTCCAGATTGTTGTATATCTTCTGTCATGGCACTGCTTGGGAGGATAGGTTGTTTAGGCGTTGGATAGTGGAGGAGAGTTGTTCGATATTTGGCGGATTGGATAGTGGTAGTAGGCCATAGGCTTTAGAGTAGAATCATGAGCGCCCCAATAGAAAAGAGTTTATAAAAAAAGAAAATGGACCGAACACCAGGAGGTCCCTGGCGGCCAAATGTCCTCTGCCAAGGACACTTAATCACCCCTGTAAATAATGAATATAGTTAGTACAAAAATAATCAAAAAGGGGGAGATTGTGTCAAAAAGAGAAGATTGCCCCTGGCCACTTCATGCTCACAAGTATCAATACTGTTGAATATCGGGAAACTATTTCAACAAACTGCGAAAAACCACATCTACCAGTGAGTAAATTATCTCCAATATTAGATATCATAAAGGATGACTTACCAGAAGCTACAGCATCATGGAAACCCCAACGCATGAATGAGTATCCTATAAACAGTGATGTGCTGTCCAAACCCTCCGATTTTCTGCCAACTGGAGCGATCGACAGATTGCCGAAGAATAGAAACTGAGTATCAGTACTGTTTTCGACATCTGTAATCCTCCTTCCACCCCCAAAAAGCCCAAAGGACGTCAGTTTTCCCTCAATACCCCCACCCGCCACCGGCGAGTCGCTACAGCCACCATGAGTGCGATACACCGAAGAATGTCATACTGTGAAGCGGCCGCTACTTGCGGCGTGCTAGCATGCGACCGAACACTCCGGAAAGCCTTCCGAATACAAGGCTATTCCCGGAGAGTTGCACAGAAAAAACCTTTACTCAACAAAAGAAATCAGGGGCTACAGTTAGCATTTGGTGTAGCCAATCAGGACTAGACGCGGGATGACTGGTGCCGAGTCATCTGGACTGACGAATGCTATGTATGACTTTCTGGCCATACAAGTCGGGCATGGGTGACTCGGCGCCCAGGGAAGGAGTATGATGATAATTGCCTCCTCCCCAAGTTTGCCAAACAGGATACTATCATGGTATGGGGTGGCATTCAAGGAGGAAAGAAATGCGACCCCATACTTTGGAATAAGAACAATTGGGAAACTATAACTGCCAAAAGTTATGTTGACAATGTCCTTATCCCAGGACTCCCGCCATTTTGGCAGCGGGAGAGTGAGCATACTGCTAATCCTCTCTGGCTGATGGAGGATGATGCCTCAGCCCACCGGGCACATCCTACTCGCTGGATAAGGGAGCAGTATGGTATCCCGAAACTTACCTGGCCGCCAGCCTCACCAGATTGCAACCCAATTGAGAATGTCTGGTTTCTGCTCAAGGATAGGTTGATCAAGAGGCATCCACGGCCTCTGGGATTAGGGGACATGGCACAAGCAATACGAGAGTAGTAGCATGGAATTCCAGAATCACAGCTATTACATTTTGTGGATTCTATGCGAGAGAGAATACAGGCCATTATTACGTCCTCTGGAGGACATACTCGCTGGTGAACTTTAGATTATTATTTTTTGTATCTATTATTATTATTATTATTATTATTATTATTATATTTAATCTTTGACAATATATTATATATTTACTTTGATGTCTTTAAATCTCTAAGTTCTGCGAAAATACCCCCTCCCCCCCTTTTTTCCCTCAATTATCCTCTTTTCGCTTATTTTTATGCTAACTACTTTGGCTGTTTACAGGGGTGATTTAATGTCCTTGGCAATGGACAATTGGTGGCAGGGAACCCCCTGGTGTTCGGTCTATTCATGCCAGGGACCTGTAAGTGGGGGAGGAAACTTGAGCGCAAGAAGGTGGATTTGTAAAATGTGTACGCAGAGGCTTACATAATGGACTCAGAGGTAGGCGACAGTTCAGGGCACCCCCCTCCCCCGACCCTCTTCTCGTTTGCTGTTGTTACATGTCAAACAAGTATGGTAGTCATCTATGTGGTACCATACCGAGATTGGAACACCTTTAAAAAGTAATCCGATCCCTGCGGCTTCTCAGGTATTCGGCTTCTCAGGTATGCGGCTCTGGTTTAAATGTTGAATACTAGGCTATTAGAGTAATCCTGAGAAAACCTACGTTTACACAGTTTGTACAGCCTCTGGTGGAAAAAATCGGAAAACGTGAATACGAAGAGTCTGTGCAAAGTTTGTGCTGACTAAGGGCCCTGATTGGCAATAAGGATGCCTGTAGAACTTGATTGACTCCAAGTAATGATGGCAACTATCAAAACTGGCGAAATTAGCTACACCCAACGATGTCAAATACTCGGATATTGTCAGAAAGGACGGGAAGTTTTCGGTGGCGAGGCAAGGATTAGACGTGTTGATCATTGCTGAGCATAGAGGGTGGGTGGAAAGGGGAGAACTGTTCCCTGATGCTATTAATCTAGAGAAGTTGAGCACAGTAATTATCCATGTTGCATGTATTTGTCTACTGCAAATTCTATTGAGATTGTGGAGGGAAACTCGGAGACAAAAGGAGGAAAAGGAAGCAGGGCTTTTGGAACATCAGTAGTTCTTTTTTAAGAGACCCAAATAAATGAATGGATTGAACTACACACTAGCAATTTCATCATTTATAGTCATGTACAGGTGCCAGGCACAAAGATCTTCAATCCGGATTTCTGGTGTCCCCCAGGGTAAGAATTTTACCACTTCAAGCAACCGGTCTCCTAACTACCTACTTGACCCTGCCGATCCTTTTTTCCGACCTTTATTACCATACTTGAGTACTCAAGTACATGCCTTAAGGTTCATAGTGTTATACCCAAATGCAACCAAATGCATAGCAACCGCTTCCGAGCGCAAAGGGAGACAACCAAGTCTTCCGGCTGTATCAGATGCAGCTGAATCCACTGGGTGCAATCAGATGAACAAGGGTAGATAGGGTGTGCTTGAGTGTATTCACCTTACTGTGAATACAGTAAAAATTTGATATAGTCGGTATACACCTACAGATGTTGTTGGTGGCGAGGTACTAGCGACTTTTTTTTAGTCTCCGGAATGTAGGGTACAGTCCAAGTTACACCAAGGGTAAATTACACATGCGTCATTTAAACTTTTATTGCCGGTGATAAAGAACCTACACCTTTGCCAAGGAAAGAGTTACCCCACAGTCAGGATACCTTACACCGAGCCATTCCGGAGACTAAAAAAAATGGCTAGTACATGTGAGTAGTGTTCGTTATGGGGCGGGGCAGGGCGGGTTTTCACTTACCAGGCCCCACCCTTACAGGGGGCCAGGGGGGGTATTTGTCCGGTAATCCCCGCCCTGCCTCCGTCCGGGGCCGACCCGCACTCATTCCCTGGACGGGACCCCGTTTGTTACCACCTATTTTTAATGGGGACCCGTCTGGGGTATGGGTGGGGCAGGGGCCTGAGCGGGGACAGGGGTAGGGAATGCCGAATAACACACCCCGCCCCAGGCCATAGAGCGGGGCGGGGCGGGGACAAGGGCCGGGGGCCCACGTTTTTCGGGGCCCCGTCCGCCCCGTAACGAACTCTACATGTGAGACATGCTGTAGTGCAGGGGATGGAGTAAAAGAACAACAACACAGCGCAATGGAATGTCAATACTAAAGACAAAAACAACGAGACTATGGTATCAGAAGCACTGAGAAGTTTATCAGGCAGCGGCATTAATCAGAAAACCTGTCCAGAACCCAAGCCAAAGCCAATCTTAGCCCAGAGTGTTACTCTAGTACATCAAATAAAGAGTCCTACTCGGATACACCCTTGTACCAAAAAGTTAAACCTGCTTTCATTTTTCTACCATCATATGATATCTTTCACCGACTCAAATAATACACTGAGTTCATGGCCACCAACCCAGGATGAGGTTGCTGCTCTGTTCCAAATTCCTCAATCAACAATTAGGAATTGGAGTAAGTATGAAGGTTGGATTCTAGCTACCAAGGTGGGTGGAAGGAGTTTAATATTGGTGGATATGTGTCGCTGGCCAGAGCTCAAAGTGACTGTGAATGCGGGGTTCATGGTTGAGCAGGAGGCAGGAGGAGCAGTAAGAATAGGGTGGTTCCGGGGGACGTTAATGAGAAACCTCTTAATAGTCTATCCTGCGGCACCTTCAAATTCATTCAACTTTTCCAATGGCTGGTTTCACAATTTTCTCCAATACTATCATATTAGTTTTTGCTTTACTACTAGCAAAGCACAAAAGGTGCCTGAGATGCATCAGCAAAAAGGTGGCCTGCATCTGATACAGTAGTGTTGCGTCCTGACTCTCCTGGCCTGGACTCTGCGTCCTGTGCGTCCTGTGCGTCCTGTACTTATGAGCCACATCTGGTTGCGTCTGGTGCGTCTGGAAACTCTTTCCTACACTGGGTGCCGTCCGGACACATGCTACCAAGCAACCCTGCCTCCCATGCATCCTGACTTAAACCTCAACACCATCGCACATCAGGATTCACCACTACCCCTGATTCTCCTTTCAGCCTGCTTTGTCTTCTAGTAGCCCAGTTGTGAGCAAGGAGTATTTCTTGGCAAAGAAAATATACTTGGGCCTGGCGCCTGGTGAGAAAGCCATCGTACCCTTAATCATATATTTACGCTAAAGACCCCAGGCCAGAGTCACCCTGGCACTCAGAGTTCTATTTTCAGAACTTTATCTTTGAGGGAGCCAAAATGCCAGCTTACTCCAGTCTGAAAGCGAGTGATAGCCAGAACACTCTCTAGTCTAGCACTCACTGGCAGGCTGTTCATGGAGGTTTCTCGGCACTTAGTAGCCCCCAACGCGACGCGACTGACCTAAGCTCTTTCATCAACACACCCAACACCCACATTCCCGAGCACCAGCTGCAATACTCCATCCCATCCACTAAACCAATCCTAAATGTTATAACTGGAAGTTACTGGGCTCGCTGCCAGCTCCATACTGGTATAGGATTCATCCCTACAGGGCTATTATTCATGAAGTTACAAGGCTGGCGATCTTTGGATTAGAAGGCTGATTCCTCCACAACCGCTCAACCGATCCTGATTCTGTTTACGGGAGGTTGTTGGGCTCGACGCCAGCTATCCAACGGTATAAGGTACGTCTCTGTCGCATCAGAGCTCAGGAAATCGCTGTCTTCTGTGGAGAGGATCTTTATAGTAGCCCTGGCGATATTTTACTCGACGGCAGATTACTCCACAACTGCTGGACGGATCTGGATGCTCTTTGTGGGAGGTTGTTGGCCTTGACGCCAGCCTCCCAACGGTATAAGGTACGTCTCTGTCGCATCAGACCTCAGGAAATCGCTGTCTTCTGTGGAGAGGATCTTTATAGTAGCCATGGCGATATTTTACTTGACGGCAAATTACTCCACAACCGCTGGACGGATCTGGATGCTCTTTGCTGGAGGTTGTTGGCCTTGACGCCAGCTTCCCAACGGTATAAGGTATGTCTCTGTCGCATCAGAACTCAGGAGATCGCTGTCTTCTGTGGAGAGGATCTTTATAGTAGCCCTGGCGATAGTTTATTCGACGGCAGATTACTCCACAACCGCTGGACGGATCTTGGTGCTCTTTGCGGGAGGTTGTTGGCCTTGACGCCAGCTTCCCAACGGTATAAGGTACGTCTCTGTCGCATCGGAACTCAGGAAATCGCTGTCTTCTGTGGAGAGGATCTTTATAGTAGCCCTGGCGATACTTTACTCGACGGCAGATTACTCCACAACCGCTGGGCGGATCTTGATGCTCTTTGCGGGAGGTTGTTGGCCTTGACGCCAGCTTCCCAACGCTATAAGGTACGTCTCTGTCGCATCAAAACCCAGGATATCGCCGTCTTCTGTGGAGGGTGTATTAGGTATCAAGCTGGCGATATTTTACTTGACGGCAGATTACTCCACAACCGCTGGACGGATTTTGATGCCCTTTGCGGGAGGTTGTTGGGCCTGATGCCAGCTCTCTAACGGTATAAGGTACGTCTCTGTCGTATCAAGACTCAGGAAATCGCTGTCTTCTGTGGAGAGGATCTTTATAGTAACCCTGGCGATATTTTACTCGACGGCGGATTACTCCATGACCGCTGGACGGATTTTGATTCTGTTTGCGGGAGGTTGTTGGGCTCGCCGCCGGCTTCACAAGGATATACGATTCATCCCTCCGCGACTTTTATTCATGATGTTACAGGGTCCCAGCTAGGGGGGGTTAAACTTGCCTGTGAACGGGTATTTTGTTAGAAGGCTTAGGCTGCTTATGAGTATCATGATGGGTGTTTCTATGTGAATTAGCCTGTATATTAGAACCATAGTAGAATAGTAGTAAATTTAATTCTTTGATATGATAGCATGAAATCTAGTTTGTGACCGAGGTGACCAAGGTCAGAAACTGGTAAAGGGGGGACCCTTCGCTTATCTCAGGAAGATATGGTCCAGCGTCAGGTGGCATCCAGAGTATTAGGTGCTGCATCCGGTTCGTCCTGAGTCTTAGGTGCTGCGTCCGGTTGCGTCTGGTGAGTGGTGTGGTACTATGGTTGCGTCCTGATTCGCGATTGGCGTTCTGGCGTCCTGTGCGTCTGATGCACAGGACGCTCAGAATGCAAGCCAGAATTTTTGCTGATGTGTACCGGCTTATTCTCACTTGGATCTGCTTTAATAGAAGAAATTCTCAGCCCATTCTCAATCCATTTCTAGATCTAATTCTCTCTAGCCCAAACTCTTATGGCAAATTTCACCTCAGCAATATAGCAAATCGTAATGAAACTGCACTACCAATGGAATATCTTTCAGGCAGAACCTATAACTCGACTGGTGCTAAGACTGTTGGACTTAAGGAGATATAATCTGATTGGGACAAACGTGAGGCTGCGCTTATCCTATGTATCATCGCTAATAGAATTGATCACATATCTCGAGTTCTCATGTTTCATGGTACTGGACGCTGTCTTAGTCAGGAAAATACATGCTACGATCCTTATACCCGAGCTCTTTTCAATCCTACAGCCTATAACAATGAGATTCTCTTCTTAACCTATATACAGGACTTTCTTATTTCTGCCATCATCAGCAAAAAAAGGGTTTGCTCGGGAGGGATAGGCATTGCATCCGGACGCAGGAAATGCTTCTGGATCATCCTGTCTGCCCAGCCAGCCCTCAGAGGGCCCCTGCAGAATGGATGTATCCTATTCCATTGGGTGCAACACAACCCGTATCCTGTCCGCCCAGTGCACCCGGAGGGTCAATTTCACACCGTAATCTCCTGAACAACACCAAGGTAAGGCACCCATGGAGTTCTGTGTTGGGTGACTAATCTTGCCCCTAATGCCCTCTACTTACAACCGGCTAATTCACCATCAGGTAAAGGCTGTTCAGACGAAAAGGATCTTGACATATGATGACCAACCATCTATTGTCCCAGTAACAACCCAAAACATACCCCTCATTTGATTACTGCTAACAACTTAAACACTTGCAAAAGGTTTCTAAGTTCTTTGACACATCTCATCAGGCTTCATGATTGAGTAAGTGGAACTATTGGATATTATCAACCTGTAGAGAAGGGCATGTTCTTCCATCCAGGTTGACACTATTCAATACCCCTAACTGAGCGGATTCCAATAAGGCGCTTCCTGACTCTAGCGGACATCTGCCAGGTGAGGTATCTGCCTTTCTCTTTCTGCTGACCTCAATAGCCTTGCGGATGCTTCGAAACCTATCCCATTTGATACCTCTGGACTGGCGGATTCCAATGCACCCTGTCCCCATGCTGTCCGACCACTGGTTTAAGGGTTATCCAGTCTTTTGTACTTGAGTTCCTCGGGCAAGTACTTTCAAATTGTTGGCTACAGAGTGCTACAGGTAGCCGGATACTTCAAAACCTATACCATTTAATTCCCCTTGGTGAGCGGATTCCAATGAGACCCTTCCTGACTCAGGTGAACATCTACCTGCTGAGGTATCGGTCTTTTTCTCCCTGCCGACCTCTATAGCCATGCGGATGCTTCGAGACCTATACTATTCAATTCCCCTTGCCGATTGGAATCCAACGTACTCTGTCCTGAGCTCTGACTGCTGGTTGAAGAGTTATCCATACTGTTGTACATTATTTCCCTGGGCAAGTACTTTCACGTTGTTAGCTACTGAGTGCTACAGCTATGCGGACACTTCAAGACTTATACCATGCAATTCTCCTCACCAAGTGGATTCCAACACATCCTGTCCTGGCCTTGCCCAAGGACTGGTGCTGAAGCTATTCCCTCTTTTGTACTTCTATTGCCCTGTCTTTGTACCTTTAGTTAGATTGCCGCTAAGAACTAACAGCAAGCTCATGTTTTCTAGACTAACTTTAACAAATATATTTCCAATTCTAGTATCTAAATGACTCAAATTAGTAAATATAAGTAGTACTTGGTGGACCTTTCCCGACATTCTTCACAGTTTTCTCAACCTCATTCAAAGTGCCTGAAGGTAGAGTTGTTTACTTATGATGTATCAGATGATAACTAGTTATATCTGAATACTTCTACAATTCTACTATGGCTTTGGGTTGCATCCGGAAAACTTGTCTGTGTCTGGTCTCTTCTGAAACCTTGGTTGTGTCTGGTGTGTCCAGGCGGCATAGACTCCTGTCCACCAGTACCCGGTAAAAGACTGCACACCCAGGATGTGAGTTTACGTTCTATGCGCCTGAACCGCTGGACGCACAGGGAGTACAGGGTGTGTGCACGTGTAACTTTCTCTTTTTGCTGATTATTCAAGGCAGGCCTTCATTATTTGTGATGTATGAACCAGAATTTCACAAAACTCGGGAGGTTTTGGCAAAGCTAAGATCACATGATATCACTCCTACACCGATACCAGCTGGCTGTACAGGTCTTGTGCAGCCACTTGACGTTTCAGTTAATTGTCCATTTAAAAATATCCTCCAAAATCTTACAGAACTGGATATTATTGTACAGGAAGAAAATGGGCTGGAGAAGTGGTCAGTTAGTGACAGAAGAGTTTCTACCCCTGGGTGTGTGGGGAAAGCCTGAGCATAGTTTGCTAGAAGCGATACTAGGAAGAGAATTATTCAGAATGTGTTTCAAAATGTGGGGCTAGTGTTCGTTACGGGGCGGGGCGGGGCGGGTTTTGACTTTGTGACCCCGCCATTACTCTGGCCCGGGGTCAACTCTTTGCCGTTCCTCCCCGCCCTATGACACGGGGCCCTGGCCTGGCTGTGGGGCGGGGCGGGTATTTTACTTTCTCTGATGATTGCCTAGACGGCCCCCGTCTTCTCGTCCCCCACTCTTGCCCCTGTGCGGGGCCCCACTTATTCCTACGAGTGATATTCTCTGACTAAACAAATGGCAGGTTGAAATCTAAGGGGTGTTTGGCC
>Ga0307517_10006555_pt1 | contig 17214 bp, 10 predicted proteins | sample 23_EM_MG_FD_194515 | JGI IMG/M metagenome (GOLD analysis project Ga0307517, IMG submission 194515) | Populus trichocarpa ectomycorrhiza microbial communities from riparian zone in the Pacific Northwest, United States - 23_EM | ecosystem: Host-associated > Plants > Roots > Unclassified | place...
GCGTGGCTTGCCCTTTAGAAAGTTAAAAGATAAGAAATTTGTGTTTTTTTGCTTTGTTTTGATGAAGGGAATCACTGTATTTGAAGCCATACAGTTTAATTAGGTTCTTTAGACTTTTTTTTTTTGTGGTAGGACACTTGAAAAGTTTGAGACTTGCTTTGTTAAATAATGGGTGGCAATTGGTTGAGATAACGATGAATTGGGGTGCTTGAATTATAGACAAAATCTTGTTTAAGTTATTGCAAGTTAATCCCTTCAACTTTAAGGATATTAACTTGGTGATTGAAACATGTTCTTTGTCCAAATATTTATGTGTTTTTTTATGGATTTGGTATTGGAACATGGTCTTTGTCCGAGAATTTACATGTTTTTTGGGGGAGTAGAGAGGTAGTTTCTCTTTGAAAATTGAGAACATGTTATTTATGTGTCCATTAAAGCCTGTTTGGAATCTGCTGGCGTGTAAGAATTGAATTTTAACAAGTTAAAGAAGCTCAGTGTTTGTATCTGGAAAGCTAAAATTCAATTAATTTATCTCATTTCTGTTTGAGAACGATCCTGAGCTCAAAGGATCAGATTCCAATTGCAAATTCTGATTGTTGCAAGGGTTCAATTTGTTAATGCAGGAAAAAATGCTGGAGTATGTCTTTCTAAAGGCGGTCGCTTTCCGCCATATACATCGGAAGGGAAACCTCCGAAAAAGGTAAGCAAAGGTGCAAAAGATTTGACCCTCTGCAGGGTGTTTCGGAAAAAGACATGCTGTGATGTGGCTCAGACATATCCTGCTTTGCTGTCTGTTAGGAGGCTGGCTTCAACAGGAGAAGCCAGCCAGGAGTGCTTGCAATTATGGGAATTGTTGGAATGTTCAATTTGTGATCCCCAAATTGGTGTTCAGCCTGGACCTCCTCTTATATGTGCCTCGTTTTGTGACAGAGTCTATCAAGCGTGTGCCAATGCTTACTTCTCTATGGATGCAAATAAACGGGTAAGAGCAAAACTACTGACTTCTAGACTAGCTGATTCATCAATAAGACTTTTTGAGTTATCTGGTGCAAGATTTCACCTCTCATCTCCTTTTTAAGATTAGATTAGCTTGTGGTATTGGCATCTGTTTGAAATGAGAATTGCATTTCATGACTTCAATGCTTTTTGCTTGCTTAAGGTCTGAGAGCTCCTTAGTTCAGCTAATGAGTTCACGAACTAACATTTCCCCAATGGGCTTAAGAAATTAATATGTTATGCATTTTCCTTTATGTTTTCCTGGTAGACTACTGTCAGTTGTTAAAATATCAAAACAGATCGAGGATCTATTATGTCATCCATCAGAATGCCTTGCAAAATCCATTTCCTGATTGGATTTCATCAATCAGGTCATAGCCCCATGTGGAGTAAATGACTTTGTTTGTGGACAAGCAGCTGAATGGGTCTCCAATGGCACAGAGCTCTGCCATGCTGCAGGTTTCGCTGTTAAGTTGTCCGATGATGCGTATGTTGGTGCTGAAGAAGCATCTTGCTATGGTGGTAGAGCAAGTCTTGATTCTATTGCTGATTCATGGAGGTCTTCGCGATCTGAGTTTCCCCAGAAAGATGAGAATTTGAGGGTCTTGGAATATTTCCAGCAGCGGGTGCAGGAAATGCCGTTCAGTGAAAAAATATCTTGGGCAGTAGGAGGGTTAGTTCTTACTGCAGGCCTCTTGTTCATGAGGTTAGACAAATCTATTCTTGCCTTTCTTATTTCTTCAAGATTTCATATTTAGCTTCTCGGCTTTCAACCTTCATTTAGCTCCTTAGAAAATGAGGATTACTGTAAAGATAATGTCCATGATATCCCCTTTTGTCCTGCTCAAGTAGTTACACTAAATAAAGATAAAATAAAGGATTCCTGCTTTCAAAACGGATAAAACCCCCATAGGAACCACAAGGACAGTAGGCTTCATTTTATAAGCGTTCTCATTAAAAATTAGAATGCTACTTATCATCCAAGTGGGAAAATTGGCGTGACATCTTTGGCATTTAGCAGTAGATATTTTTTCTTTTTAGAAGTTTGGTGAAGTGTGCTGCCGTTTATTGCAGATGTCTAGCACATTTCAGTAAATACTTGATTCCTTCTACTACCCCTTCTTCAAACTCATTGCGAAACAGCATGTGGGAGACATCAAACACACTCGGATACCATTATGTTTAACTGATTTTCCTTCATAAATCATCCATGCTATCCTTTTTTGTCTAGTAGTGGGGTGTGGAGTTGATCGTTCAATTTCATTATATTAGCATTAATGATGAATGAAATAGAAGTAATTGCTTTTTGCAGCAAAAGGAAGAGCCATGGTCAGCGCCAAAAGCTTGCAGCTATTCAAAGAGCAGCAAGGAGACTGGATGGCAAGACAAGCCAGAATTCTCCCGATAGTTTAGTAAACAGGAAAGGAAATCGAAGATGAATACATAGTTGAACATGAGCTTGATGACGTTTTTAATTTACAGGTGAGTGATGCTGGTGGAGAACTACTGTTATGATTTGAATCACTTGTTCCCTTCTTTTCTTCCTAGTTAAAAGATAAAAAAAGAGAAGCATACACGACTCCAAAGTTTTTCTTTTTATTAAAGAGCTATTAAAGCCAATTTGAGTAAGCAAAATACTATTTCCTTATTTTTCCCGCTCTCTCTTTCTTTTCAAGTCCTTATAAAGAACTTGCAGGCACGAAGATAACTGGATGTTCTTGACCAGTTCAGTTCCGAATAAAAAACGATTCAGATAAATATATTTCTTATTGTAAGCAACTACACGTTTTGCAGCTCCAGTCTGGAACAAGCTGCCTCTGTATCTAGCTGGAAACTATCAAGAACATCAACAGCACGCAATCTCAAGATTGACTAGTGTATATTTGTCAAGCTCCGATGATTGTGGCGGGAAAGAGAGACTAGGATTAAATGTATCACGCTGTTTTCCAAGAACCGGTTGTCAATACATGATGGTGCTTTGTAACAGAAGATTTTCCTCCTATGAGATAAATAAGTCCCTTTCATATCCTTTCACAGAGTTTATGAATTGCTTCCAAGATTTAGGAGGTGGAAGACAATAGGGTCATGAAATATGAACACGCCAACATGTCCTTCGTTACGTTATGCACTGTTATCAAATCAGGCCCTACCTGACTGGTCAATTTAGTAACCAGATTAGGTAAAAGTTTATCCTGTTAGATCCAGCGAATTAAACCATGATTAAGTTTATCTGGTTAGATCTAGCGGGTTAAATTATGACCTACAACAATGTTTTAATTTTATAGAAAAATCTTAAAACGATGTGAATTTAAGTTAATTTCCTCAACTGGCCTAGGTTGATAACTTTGCTGTTATGGTAAAGTTTTAATTTGTTTGGTATTAGTTGTTTTTCAAAATGTATTTTATTTGAAAATTGATTAAAATATTTTTTTATTTTTTAAAATTTATTTTTAATATTAAAAAATCTAAAAATATTAAAAAATAAATTTAAAATAAAAATCAAATACACTTTTAAAATTCAGAATAAACACGCTCTAAGTTTTTGTTGTGACCCTTCCATTAGTCTAATGCAGAAAACTTGAGAGAAATACAGGATTGGTTGAGTCGCATAGCTAACAGACAAACGGAAGTGATGAGAGACCCATATAGATAATCTACCCACTTGCTAGAACATCTACAGCATAATCATGATTCATGAGCTTTCAAGATAACAATAATTCATGATTCGTGCTGTATTTGAAAGATTGGATATAATTGTTTTGATTTTAAAGTATTTTTTATTTAGAAATATATTAAAATAATATATATTTTTTAAAAAATTATTTTTTACAACAGTGCATCAAAATAATCTAAAAACAAAAAAAAAATTAAATTTTTTTTTTAAAAAAACTTCTAAAACATAAAAATAATGTGCAGCAACCGGTCATCACAACCCAATTGCTACAAATTATTAACGAGTTTGACCGCATTATAACTTTTGTGTTATGATTTAAAACAATTAAAATATAAAAAACCATAAATTATATTATTTTTTATAACAAGAGAGGTTTTAATATGGCCTATTAAAATAATACTTCGTGTTGATTAACTAAACAATTTAATGTAGTTGAAATAAAATATAGACCACAATCACACTGCGCCATAAAAACAAACATTCGGATATGGAACAAGCTATTTTCAAGGGAGATAGAATGAACCAGAAGCAGAGGATGTTTCGGTTGCTAATAGGGCTATTTCTGGTACAGTCAAGTTGCCAGAAATGGACCTATTTTGATTGCCATTAGATGAACAAGGGGTCTCCCTGAGCAAACCATAAGATTAAACTTGCACAAACATCTCAACAAAAATCAGACCTATTCTCAGTCACAACTTACAAACAGCATATATACTGATTGACCAGAATAGGAAGTTCTCAAAGAGCATCTCACATAGGAACTTGTGTTCCTGCACATAACATAGCATGTGCTGCTGTTTTTGCAGATTTTTCTAACAATTTGCAGCATTGCAAATTGAATTGGGTAACATTTTAACAAGACAAAAAGGATTCTTTCTGATGATAAACCCACATTGTGATAGATATTCAAATCACTGCTCAAACCGAGTTAGGTCAATCTCCTATTTGAAACAGGAAGAGATCCCTGAATGCCCTTTTCCCTTGCTAGATCTTTCCAGCTTTAGGAGGCTGTTTGAATGTAGACAAGGAAAGGAGATCAGAGTCTTTCAACTTCCAAACACGGAAGCGCAGATAAAGACAAGGGGAAAATGGGAGAAAAAACATCAATTATAACATGAACATACCTTCTTAAGGGTCAACTTTGAACTGCTTGCTGGTAGAATTGGCTTTAATATCTCAAAGGAACACACTAAAGATTCATCAACACTTAGGAGAGCACCTGCATTGTCAAACTCCCCACCATAGTTTGGAGCTGAGAATATTGTTACTAATCTTCGTTTGGAAAAAAACTCGTATCCATCCTCCACCACCTGGAACATAGACGAAAAATCTTCATCTGTTATCAATGCAGAAGTTCTGGGCCAATGTTACAGAAAAGGATGCTAACTACATAGGAGTATCAGTTTATATATTTTGGTGAGTTTCAGATTATCATGATAGTTTTGCACATTTTCACTATCTCTAGATAAAATAGTTAAACTGAAGCAAAAGATTTTTGCAATACCCTAAATCATGACCCAGCACATTTACAAGGCTTCAACTTGGCTATATGCAAGGAGAAAGTGCATGGAAGCTGATAAAAGCTGCTTGTTCACTTTGCAATTTTTAATGGGTATTAAGCTTGCTTAAACAGAGTTGGCTCACCTGATGACCTCGGCAAATGAGATCCAAGTCATTTTTATTCAAAAACTCAGCAACTTTATCAGGTCCAAAGGTACATGAAACACCTCGATCACTCTCAGCCCAACCCTCAACCCTAGCATCAGGATCAGACCAAAGCAGATCACAAAGGAGACCACCATCAGGGATTTCGGTAGGTCTTTGAATTTCCTTTATCTGACCCAAATGTTCCAACTCTGGAGAGAGGCCTCCGTGCATGCAAAGTATCTTCTCATCAATCAGTGCGGCAACAGGCAAACAATTGAAGCAGTCGGTAAATATTTTCCATAGCCTAACATTAAATCTCCGTTTACACTCGTCATAAAACCCATATATCCTGTTGATCTTCGCATCCTCATGGTTACCTCTCAAGAGGTAAATTTTGTCGGGATATCTGATTTTGTAGGCCAGAAGCAGACATATGGTCTCCAAACTTTGCCTCCCTCTATCAACATAATCCCCAAGGAAGAGATAGTTTGCTGAAGGAGGGTAGCCACCATATTCAAACAGCCTCAGGAGGTCTTGATATTGCCCATGTATGTCACCTGTAAAAAGACAACAATTAGATATGCAAGGGGCGAAAGAGGAGGCAAACAATGACTACAGTACTTTGCTGCATTGTAAAGTATAATTTGTTCCATTTGGCTTGTGCAAATGAGCAGTAAGATCCTTGCCAGGGGAGAGGTATTTTCAAAAATATTCAACAACCAAATTGCTACCGTGAGTTTCACATAGTTTATAGGAAACAAGTGAAGAACTTGATAACTTTCTCCCAAAAGCACATGTCCTTTCAAATTTATGAGACAGTTCCTACCTAATTCTGATTCTAAGGCCCTGCTATTTCTGTTTTTTTTTTTTTCGGACCTGTGCGCTGGTTATTGCAAAATAAAGACTCGAACTCAACCAAATGAGCAAGAAGCCAATTTGACCTAACCAAAGCTCAACAACCATTCAGAATGTTGGAATTTTTATAATTTGGTAGTCAGGAAGAACGGATTCTCCTATTCAAAGGAAGTGCAGCTACCAAATAGGCCATGCTTCAACCAATAAATGTTGGATTTGATGGTAATAAACAAGTGGATGGAACTGAGCTTTTGCCTCATGTCTCTCCCTGAAGAAACACATGACTTACAACGACAAAGATGTCCTCCAACACAAATCCATTAAATAGAGTAAAAAACCAATCCCTTCACATCAAACATTACAAATCCTTCAACAATTGAAATACAATTAAGACAAGATCAACCAATCAAATCAAGCCATACTTAATTTATCAAGTGATCCATGTCTGTAGATAAGCTGAAAATTAATCCCTTTTTCTTAAAATCATTCAAAACAGTCTTTTCCAACAATTTCACACAATCATATCGCATGAAAAACATAAACACACAGTATCAAACAGGATGAAAGTCAATTTATCATTATCAAGAGAGGAGAAGAGAGAGTGCTAACCACAGATGCGAATGGGAGCTTTAATCTCGAGGAGAATAGGCTGAGAAAGGAAGATTTGGCGAGCATTAACACATAATTGACGGATCTCTCCTTCAGATAACTGCACTTGCTTTCCTCCTTTCCCTTCTAACAACCTCCTTATTATATCATCCAATACTGCCTTATCCATCATCCCTTCCATCGTCATCATCATCATCTTCTTCCAAAACCCAATCCTTTATTTCTTATAAAGAATCAAAATTTAAGTTCTTAGACAAGAAGATAAAAGACCCCAGATGGATTTTGGTGCTGAAGCAGTGAAATAAAGGATCCAAATGAAGAATTTATACAAAAACAGATAAAGGGTTGGTGTGCTTTGAGAGAGAGAAATAAAAAAAGAAAGAAAGATTCAATCTTTTTCTCTCTTTTCTTTAGAATCAAATAAATTAAGGAGTGAAGAAGGTAAAAAAAGGAGAGAGAGGTGAGAAAATATTAGATCAAGAGAGAAGCAAATAGTGATGGATATGGGTTGTCAATCTAAAGAAGAAAAAAGCTATTTTTTTTCAATGCCAACTGCCAAGAAGATTCACAATAACTCGATAAGGAAGGTTGAAACCTTCAAAGGTGAGGTAGAGAGAGAGAGAGAGATTTCATCAGAGGACAAAAACCGCGTACTTTGAAAAGTCAGTTGATACGTGAAATGCTGTCTCTTGATTGAGAGATTGGCCTACCACTCTCCCACACACACACATTCTTACATTGAGATATTTTGATGATGCTACTGTTTTCTGATGTCTGTTTTTCTTGTTGTCGTGTTGTGATCTTTCTTTTCCAAGAGGGTATCTAATTAGTGTCATGGTTTTCCTAACTTTTTCTAAGGTTATTTGGATGTATATCTGGTTGTGAAAGTTATTTTTTAAAAAATTATTTTTAATATTAATATATTTGAAAGTATAAAAAAAGTAATTTTAAGAAAAAATTTAAATATAATTTAATTTTTTCAAAAATATTTTTAAAATATAAAAATAAACGGGTTCATTATTTGACACTATGATGTAGTGTAATTAAATTTAAATTGTAATAGATACTTGGGTTTAAAAAAATTATAATTTATAATTTTTTTAGATTTATTTTTTAAAATTATGATAGCAAAAACTAGTTCAATGTTAAACACGTACTTAAATTAATTTTTAGAAGAAAATATATATGGAATATTTATTTAAAGATTCGATGAAAACAACTTAGTATTGGTATTAAAAAAATTAGAACCAAGTTTTTGAAATAATGATTGATAAGAGAGTCAAGGCATTTGTATTTTATAGTCAAAGATTAAATTATTGAATTTATAAAAGATAAACATATGGAAAAATATGTGTTAAAGATGTTTTTGTTGATCAAGAACAAAGGTTAAGGATACAATTCATTGGCAGATTTTTATGTTGAAAAGTTACATGGTATATCACATCTATGACTTAAAAAAGGAAAAAACAATGGATCGAAAATTTTTTATATATATATATATATATATTATTTGAGTTATTTTTTATATTAAATAAGACAACATGTCAAGTTATTAAAAGAATATTAATTATTTTAGATCTAATTATGGATAAATTTTTTTTATTTGAGTTAAGAAAAATACAAGTGAACAATTTATAGAATGATTTAAGTTTATCATGTATCAATTTTTCATATGTATATTTTTTAATTTTAATACATATTATCTAAATAAAAAAATAATGTATTCTCTCTTATATAAATGATTTCAATATATATCACATAAAAAACTGGCAAATTCATATATTAGATCACACGAGAAATCACTTATTAGTGCCAAAAACCTCCTATAAAAGGGGACAAATTTAAAAATTTTAAGATACATAATTGAATAATTTATATAAATATAGACACCGAAACAAGCTATAGGAGAGGGAACTAGGGAATTGTGGCCACCATACACCGTATTGTTTGGAAACACGGTGCAAACTGTATTCCATGAAAATTACTTTAAAAAATAATCGTTACCACACTTCCAAACACCATATATACGATGCGATGCAATTGTGTTACACAATGCACGAGATATACTACCCGATACATATTCTCCTAAACAAATCAACTTTAACTCCCTATGTTTTGAAGTTATAATTCAAGAAAAAATTAGCAAGAATTTTTTTTTTAATACACCAACATATTACTTTGACTTTTATTATGTCATTATTATATAAAATTTTGATTTTTAAAATTAATTTGGTTTTAGTATTACTACATCGTTATGATTTGATGTGATAATATAAATATTTTTTTTTATTTTTTTTTAAAATATTTTAAAAAGTAATCACGATACTAAACGGTTTTTTATCTTCTCTCATGACTTTATTAATTTTCCAAATTCCATCACCATTCCAGAAATTAAAATGCCATGATCAAACCCTTCTCCACTGATTAATCATGAGAGATGAATTTTGGATTTCATTTCTTTCTTTTTTTCCCAAGAAGAGGAGGAAGGGGTATTTATCTCTTTTTTTTCTTTTACAAAATGTTAGATTTCCAAATAAATCATTCTTCCAAACACAGTTACTAAAACTCCATTGGCTAGATGAGTCACCTGAGAACTAGCTGAAGTGCCCGTGATCCGGGTTGGGTTATAAAAAAAAATCAAATCAAAATCGACCGGTTTTGTTTGACTTCATTGATTTGAGTGAACTCAAAATTTATTTTTTTAAAAAAATAATTATTAAAAATTATGTCATTTTAATTCATTATAATCAACCAGATCAACAAGCCACTTATGCCTTGAGCTGAGTTTAATATTTTTGCATTGAAAGAAAAATTTAAATGGAAATAAAATTCTGTGTGTGCTCCAAAATTTTGCATTGGAAGAAGTCTTTTCCATAATTACGATGAGATCTTGTATTTCAAACTCAAATCTCGAAAGCAGAAGAAAAAGGAAAGCACTATAGCCTTTACTTGAAAGGCTATGAAGTCAAAATTGAAGCCAGTCTCCCAGAAGCAATTATTAAAACGATGAAACTGTAAGAACACAAAATAGACCAAAAGCATTTACTCTGTGTGAACACAAGACCCAGATGCGAAGACAAATTCTATGCTCTTTCGATGATGTTTGATGTCAAAAAGTTACTATTTTACGCACTGTAAGAACACCCCCCTCTTTTTATTAATTCTTTCTATCAAAATCATGCATAACTCCAGTTATTTTTTTTGTTTTAAAAATGTTTTGTTTAAATATTATTTTTATTTTAAATTATTTTTTTATATTTTCAGATTGTTTTGATGCTTTATATAAAAAAATAATAAAAAAAATACTATTTTAATATATTTTTAAATCAAATTCTTGGTTGGATGGTGTAAACATGACCGTGTACCCAGAATTTGATAGCCCAACATTAGATGATAAAAGGTTGGGACACATCTATGATCTACAATATTGAAGGGTCGCCCTTCTTGGTGCGGTGAATTGATTACTGATCTTATAAATTTCCCTGCTACCAATGAAATAACAAGTCTAACAGTACTATCCAATATCAGATTTTTTTTTTTATAATTATTGTTCTATGATTTTAGGTATTTCTAGGTTAGCTTTCGAGGGCCAATGCAGTTTGGCCATGCATGAAGCATCTCTAATAATTGGCCAACCGCGTTTCAAACTGCGGTTGGCCAGAAAAAGGGTTGGCCATATATAGACAAACACACTTGAAGACCACGTTTCTTGTGATCTTTTCCAAGAACCAAACGGAATCAAATGGAATCCTGAATTATTCACGTCCAATATCAGTAGTCTAAAAGCTAAGGGTGAAATCATGGCATCAGAATAAAGAAATGGAGACTGAGGAGTGCACGATTTAGAAGCCATCATGTCAGAAGGAAAAGGTCATGTGAACTGAAACTCTTGGAATTTGTACATTTATGAACTCAGCAAAAAGCATGGTCTGAAATCGGGAGTGGATGTTGACTGCACACCCCTTTTTAGACAAGTAATCAACAAAGTGATTTCCTTTACAATGAGTGTTTTCTACCATGGAAAACCAGGGAAATTTCCAGTGATTTCCAGCCTCAGCAACAACCATCAATGCCAAATTGCCAATATTAATGTCTTTTCTGTTGTGTGTGACTGTGCAAACATGAACACAAGGACTGAAATATAACCCTCAGATTTCATCAACTTTTAAAATGAACTGTGACGAACATAGAAGCTTCTGATGATCACTCAACTCGTCAAAACTCTTCTGATAACAAAATACAGTCAGGCACAGCCACAGAGATGGATGATTATATCAGGCAATATGCAGTAAGGACCATTAATTAAGCTTAATTGTGAGACTTCCCTGTCTACCGTGAACGGACTCAACTAGCACAGCGATATTATCAGTCTCTCTCTACAATGGACAGCAAGATTGCACTTCACTGAAGTAAAATTTCTGGGATTATGAAAGGAAGCACAGATTGTGATTTCAAATGATGATATCGAACATCATAAGATGTCATTTCTTCACCTGGCAATATACTGCAATTCACCATGGTAGACATTCAACTTTTTTATAGAAAGAAAGGAGGATTGGCAGGTGTGCATGAAGACGATTGAAATCTATAGAGCAAGGAGGTTTGGCACTGTGCACGAAGAAGATTTAGACAAGGGCTTTCCAGTTGCAGTTAATTTGAAGTACTCTATTCCGAGACGATCTGAATATAAGATTTGGTTTACAACGAAATATGAATTTCCAATCAAGCAATCTAAACCGAATGTTCAATGCCATAGAGCAACATGTATTTTGCCTATACGCAGATATGAAGAAATTGCATGGATTACAATGTTCTTGCAGCATAAACCAGTTTGCTATATTGTCAGCATACCTTCTGCTACTGTCAAGCAAGAACACACTCAAATGATAAAAGTAGCGAGGATCTATTGACTATTACAGACCTGTATCCAAAAGCTACAGAAAAAGAGAGCAAACAAGAACGCACAACTTCGACTATGAGGAGTTGCCGGCTTTACGGGGGGATGCATGGTACTTCTTGATCATGTCTCTGAGGGACAGTTGAACGAGCGACGATGACACAATGCTAATACCATATTTTATAACCCTGAATCTTTGTAAAAGCAGTGTTTCCTGGATCAGACTGCATCAAAAGCAAGCAGGCAAAGGCAGGAAGAGAGCCTAACTATACTCACACAAAAAAGCCATTGGCGGACAGAAGAAAGAGGAACTTCTCAAAGTCTCTTATGGTTTAGCACAAAAGAAATGGAAAGCTACATTTTTTAACAGAAAGCAAAGAAAAGGCAAATCCTCATTCGGAACCGACCCAATACATAATTTATCCCGGCCTTAACAAGTAATGTTAAGCACACAATGGCATAGATATGCATGCACAGATGCGCATATAAACTGACACTCACAATTCAGTAGCAGATTCAAATTAATACCATTAAAACACTTCAATAACTTCCCAATCAATCTCTTCACAATCACTTAAAAAGAAAATGAAGGAAAAACCATTCCATCAACAACACTGGCAATGAAAAACAGTAAAGGCAATCATCTGATCATACAAATTAGGACTAGAATTGTTACAACATCATAAGCACAAGTATTATCAGTTAATGCCAGCCAGATAATGTTATTATTCCAATTCAAGCACGCCACTCCTTTTTGTTCCATGCTCCTTGAATCGGCCAGTTAATACCTGTTTTCTAACTTAAAAAATGACAGCTCGGAGGACGATTTATGGAAACAACTAGGTCTGATTTGACCAATAAATAACAAATAAAACAAGTACATTGCTATCAATGACTACATTCTGTGAATTTTTACTCCAGTTATCATCAAATTCCATATTATCACCAAAAAACCCAGCTAGTTCCGGGTTGAGTACAGGGTTAAACATCCTCATTGCAGATCCAATGACACCAGCCTCATTTCAAAACAACTATAAGGAAGTTTCATTGAGATGAAGGCACATATTCAATGAATTCCTTAACCGAAATAAAAATCTCACAATTGTTTCTACACAGATCTGTTTCTAATCACACAAACATGGGCTTTAATACCAAAGTGAGCTGCAATAAAGGGCATAATCCTACGATAGAGCACACAAAAGAGAGAATTTGGAGACAAATTAAGAAAATAATTACAACCCATTTCATTAAATCCCAATTAAATGAGAGTATAAAAAACACAATAGAACAATTCAATGATTGAAATATACAGATCTTTCTAAGAAGAAGATACAAAAGGGTTTGATCTAATCTTGCTTACTTTCCTTTTAGCACCACTACAATTCAAACCACAACCGCATTGAGGACACTCTTCAAAATTATCAATAGGAAAACCAGCACCAGCAATCCCAACAGAGAATTCAAGATCATCACCGTTTCTTAAAACCTCAACAATATCAACCCACATAAAAAACACCTTCACACTCACACCTTCCAACCTTGAGAGTCTCCCTTGTGATATATAACCATTGACGCTTGACTTGTACCTTAACTGGTATGATCCTTCAAGAGAAAAACTGCAAGAGCCATTCAAGAAAGCAGAGAATCTACCTGTTGTGGTGTCAAGAGAATAACCGACAACTCCTTTAGGAAGCAGTCCTTTAGGGAAGTTGTAGTCTCCCAAGATTTCATAGGCTGTTGGTTTTTGATCAAGAAAACTTGTTTCTTGGGATGAAGATGATGATGGTAAAGACTGTGAGAGTATGAGAATGAGGCAAAGAGTTGTGTATGATGACGCCATCTTTCCTTGGAGTTCTTCTTGGTTGGTTGTTTTGTGTTGTTTAAAAGAGGGTTTGTTCATGGGAAGAAGACCTATGAATGGCAGTTAAAGGCATAGCTTAGCTGGCAATTGTCTTTTAGTGTGACTTTTGAAAAAGTAATGTCTCTTTTAGAAGATTTGCAGTGGAATTCATATAAAATCAGCCCTTGGAATATATCACAGCTCTCGGGGAAGATTAGTCTATACTTCTGGAGCAATTTTTATCCGTTGGGCGATGAACCTTCTACCCAGCACCATCGGATCATTAAGGTTGACTTCCTTCCTTGCTTAATAGATGTGTTTTGCAGTCTAGCTCTCTTTTGCCTTAACTCTCGAGGGCCGATCTTTGCCCAAGCTACCCGAGCCAAATCCTATTTTTAACAGAATAATCTTATATATAGCAATATACACTATTTCATTACAGAGTAATCTATTATGCTGCATTTCATAGCATAAATAGTGTGGTGGGCACAAAAAGTCTCAAAACCCTGATCTGCTGTTTTTATGAAACAGAGTCGCAAGCAGGGATAAGGGACTCATTTTGCAATCCATCTTCCAAATTATCTGATGCTTTCTTCAATGGCTCGTATCTGTGATATATCCCATATAGAATCAACTGGGCTATCCCAAGAAGTAATCCAATCCCATTTGGTATCTATACACACACAGAATCAGTCCCTTTTCTAATAGTCAATGGATGTTCAATGCTTGGAAATGTAAACAAATAGTGATGAGAAGAATTGAGCTTACTCCAACAAGAATGTCTTTTGCAAGCAGTGCATAGAGAGTCCAGAAGCCTCCATTTAGTAGAATGGAAAATGAGAGAAGGAATGGCATGAATTCTACACTCTTCGTTGTTATGACTGTTTTCTGCTTTAGTACATTCCAAGAAAACCAAGCATTCTTAGACACTGAATAGCTGAAAACAATTTTTGTTCTGGACCAAAAGCACATTAGTTGTTAAGTGCCTGTCTGGGAACACAGGTGCAACCCGCATTTCTAAACCAAAGACATCAAAATGATGTGTTCTAATTGGAAACGCAGGTTCCACCGCAAGTACAATTGTGTTCCCGGACGCAGCTTAAGTTGTAACTACTAAATACTTGCAACATAAAAAAAAAATAGATACGAGAATATATCTCTCTCCTATATTGTAAGTATCTAACAGTTACAGTTTGGGCACCGTACAAATTTCTAACCTGTAGCAGTTAGAATATTGTAGTCACCGAGTGCAAATTTATGGAACTTGGTATAGTTAATTTTTCTAATTTTCTTACCATAGCCGCAAGAGGCGAAGCATAAACAAGCATACCGGAGCAATCGCAGATGAAGCCAACAACATCGATTCTTACATCTCCTTGAAACATAAAATGAGTGAACGAGATTGCTGCTGCAGGAAATCCCACATCTAAAAGTCCAACTAGCAAGGCGGTCTTGGCCTAATTGTGAACATCATATAGATACATCATAGGATCAAGAGAACATAAAAATTGTGTTTAGTTATTGTCATAATACAGAGAGGATGAAAACTTGTTTTGTTTGAGACGGAGATATAAAAATAAATGTTTCTGAGATAATTTTGTAGTGAATTTTTGTTATTCTAAATAGAAAACACAGAGAGGCACTTCTCATCTATCCCAACTATCTCTGTTTTCTTCTGAGTCGAAACCGTAATCAAACGCTATAAAAAGATGATTTTTGAACGACAAAAACATGCGTGTGTTCATTCGTTAAAATGAAACAAAACAAAACTCACTCTCATTCTTGGAGATATGAACACCAGAAATATCAGAATGTAAACAATCTGAGTTACAGCACCAAAACCATTGATGGTGGCGATGAGGAAGCTATCAGGCTTGGTGATTCCATAGTAAATCCACAGGGTAGCATTCATTAATGTGCAGATATAAGGTATGCTTGAAAAATCCTCTGTCGATCTATTCTTTACAATTCTCCAAAAAGTTTTCCTGGGAAATATTACATCTCAATATTTTACTGTCAGGCATCACAAATTTACAAAACAATCTTGATTTGCTTACTTACAAGGGAGAAAGGTAGGCCAGACTTGAAATGATGTTGCCTGCAAACACATAATTTAAGTACTTAGCATGAATCCAGAAGATATCCCTGTACATGCCAGAAATAGATAGAAGATCCTTTCACCATTCTATGCAGAGAAATCCAGGGGTCATTACCTAGTACCCCAACAATGAAAATTGTGTTAGCCATGGAGAAGTACAGTCTCCAAGTATTGCATGCATAAAATGAATCCCAGAGAGTGATTTAAATAGAGACTCGGATATTAGAGGTTAAATTCTCTTATGTGCAGCCATTGTTGTTTTTTCCTAGCACCGTCAGCCTAGCCTATAATCAAACATCACCTTGATCAGGTGGAGATATTTTCATTGAATGAAAAGAAAAGAAAGGATAGAATTGACCCCAAAACTACCGATTATCTCAATTGAGTCTCCCATGATATCTATTTAAGTTTTAAGAACAAATTCATCGGGAGATTATAAGCCCGAAAAGAAGATAATACCTCTTTAGATGTAACGGATTTAGGCCAACATTATCATTGACATCGCCAGTGAACTCAAACCTCTCGACTAAGAGAGCTATGATGATATCAACATCTCGCATTGGCTAGGAGTTGAAGGTCAATGCAACTTATAAGCCTCATGAATCAGTTTTTTCGATATAAAAATTATCGAGAGATTATAAATCAGAATATAAACGTACAATGTTGTTCGAGGGATTCACTTTATAATAAATTTAGACCAACATTATTATTAACCAAATTTTAATAAAATATTTGTGCTCATAAAACTTTTGTCGCTCTAAAGGTTCATACATTGGACGATAGAGCTTGATGCAAATTAACTTACAAATGCATCGCTTTTTGTCACCAAATTCTGCACAAATATGTTCATACAAGCCAAAGTTTTGACCGATTGGTTTCTATTGTTGACTTGTTGATGAAACAGAGTTTGCCCAGCGAAGTTATCTGGTTTCTTTTCTCGATGTCAGGTCTTTTTCTATCCAATCTAAATCAGCAGTGGTTCTTGGAGCCTTGATTCCTTGAAATAGTAGTAGTCAAACCTAATTCCAATTAAGTTTTAAATTAAATTAAAAAAATATTAATATAGTAAAATCTAGTTGATTCGGTTTTTTCTTTACTTACGTTGATTTAGTCCAACCTTTAAGTTAACAATAAAGATTTTTTTTAAGAAAATAATGCTATTTTGATTAAAAAAAATTGATTTTAACTTGATAATCTATCAACCTGGACCATTTTTTTTTAAAAAAAATAAAAATTAGCCTCCGCATATCATCTGACAACTATGCTGTAGATTGCTCATGTCATGGTCATTAGGCAATGGCTGAGCCACCGGAACCCTCGTACTTGTCAGGCTAGTATTGAGTTTCTTCAGTGGTCCTTTGGCTGAACTCTCATTCTTGGTAGATTTACTGGCCTTTGGCTGAAGTAACTGATGTGACTGTGGGTCAAGGTTGGTGCTGGCGCCTAGTGTTTGTGTTATCTGTTTGCTTTACGGGGAAGAAAACAGAGACATTGATCTTTTTTTCTACTATAAATTTGTCTATATTAAGTTTTTGTTGCTTTGTGGAGTACTTGATAGAAGCGTTAGCAGCTGGGACTCGAGGAAATATTTCAGGGGG
>Ga0307517_10006557_pt1 | contig 17210 bp, 15 predicted proteins | sample 23_EM_MG_FD_194515 | JGI IMG/M metagenome (GOLD analysis project Ga0307517, IMG submission 194515) | Populus trichocarpa ectomycorrhiza microbial communities from riparian zone in the Pacific Northwest, United States - 23_EM | ecosystem: Host-associated > Plants > Roots > Unclassified | place...
GGGGGCCGAAGCGTGTTCGGCGGATGGGTCGTTTCAAAGCGCGGGGCCGTAGTTCCCGGGCGTAGGTCTGCAGCACGGGGGCGACGGCTTGCAGGAAACCTTGGGAACAGTCGGGTCTGGTGTCCAGGAAGTCCCTGCGCCATTCGCCGCTGCTTCGCCGGCGTGGGTCGTGCACTACCAGCGAGCGGACGTGCTCGCCCAGGTCACGGGGATTCTCCAGTCGAAGTAGCCGGTCGGCGGCGGCCAGAAGGGCCGCGCAGGGAGCGGAAGCCAGCGCGGGAGCATCGATGAGGCTCTGGGGCCGGTCGGCGAACGGCTGCTCTTCGCGCGGGGCTGCTTGGTCAGCGTCGAGTGCTTCGGCAAGCCCCGGGTCGGGGAGGATGTCGCGGGCACCTTGATCAGCTGGCAAAGGACACGGAGGTCAGTGAAGTAGTTGCCGACTGCGGCCTCGCTGCCGAGCACTTCGGTGGTCGTCGGGCCAGCAGCCGACAGCAGGTCGAGCATGTGCCGTTGGAAAGCCATGATCTGTTCACTGGGGGCGGGCGCGGAGGCAGTACAGCGGTCGAGTCGGCCCTGGCAGCCGATTTCGGGGCCGTGCCCGGCGGGCCCCGTGGCCGGCAGTGGGGACCGGCACTGGGCGGGGTGCAGCCCTGTGTCGCGCCAGCGGGGCAGCGCCCGGTAGGTGGTCCTGGTGACGGTACATAGCGCTGGTCGGCCGCAGTCCGGACACCGGTGTTCGAGGAACCGGTTGTGGGTGGGACAGGCGAAGACCGGCGGCAGCCTCCAGAGCCGGCGCCAGGCACCTCCGAATTCCTGCTCGATCGGCGTGTCCCCGCTGGCCAGGCAGTCAGGGCAAAAACGTGTCGTGTGGAGGAAGATCCAACGGTTGTGACGGCTCGATAGCTTCTGACGGTATGAGGAGGGAATGTTGGAGGCTGGCGGGTAGCGGAGCCCGAGAGGGCTCAGGAGCATGCCCGTGACCTCGTCTTCAGTGGTCTTGACCGTTCGCGCGAACCTTGTCCGTACGTCCTCTGGCATGTGAATGATGTGCGATACCGAACCGTTCGCACTCGCTGAGCGGGTCAGCCCTGTGGCATGTGCGAGGTCGGCCGGCGACGCTTCGAGCCGGTAGGAGAGCCTCATCAGGAAGCCGGGGAGCGATTCGTCGGGCAGCGGTGGAAGGCTGCGTGGCAGAGGCCTGATCGGGATCATCGCGTCTCCTGGTCACGCGACGGAGGAACTGGTGGCCGGGATTCCTTTGTCGTCGAAGGTCGTGTTTCTCGGCCTGGAGCCCGCCTTGGGCTCGGTCCGCGCCGGCTGGGGCGGAACGGTCCCCTCTTCACCGGCCTCCGCGTCGCGTTTTGGGTCGCGGACGCGGATGACGACCTCGTCCAGGAGGTCCTCGGTGAGTTCCTCCGCCTCGTTGTCCATCGCGAGTGCGGCGCCGTCCGCGATGAGCCGTTCGATGTAGCCGACCACTCCGCTGGTCCGCCGGAAGATGTACTCGGGCATCGTGCCGCTGGTGAGCATGTGCGGGCGGGCCTTCAGTAGACGCAGTTGGTCTTCCAGTCCGGCGAGGTGGGTGAGGAAGTCCGCGATCTCCTCGGGTGCCCCGTAGCGGAAGGGCTCGAGGTCGACCAGGTCGAAGCGGCGTTCTGTCTGGGTTGCCGCCTCATCGGCCCAGGTCAGTTCCGGTGTGGGAGGAGGGAAGTGCCACTGTTTGGTCTTGGGATCCTGCCGTCCCTCGCGTAAGAGTCCGGACAAGGGGATTCCGACACCGATCAGAACGAGGGTCACGTGCATGCTCATCAGGGCTCGCAGGAGGTCAAGGGTGTCCTGGTCGTCGATCCGGTGCAGCTTCAGCCGGGTGATGTCGTCCAGGATGAGTACGCGCGTTCGGTGGTCCCGGAGTGAGGTACGGACCCGCCGGACCAGTCGCGTGAGAGTGGGGTTCCTGCTGACCTCGTCGCCGAAGAATTCCAGGATCGCCTCGCAGGTCGACTTCGGCGTGGCTTTGACGGGCGTCTGTACGTAAGCGACTGTGCAGCGGATGTCCCGGGTTCCGGGCAGGGGTTCCGGGTCGAAGCGCTGACTCAGACTCAGCCAAAGGTCCTCGAAGGCTGCGGCTGCTTCGGCGGCGGTCTCGGTCTTCCCCTGGTTTCCGCCTCCGTTGACCATGATGCCGGGGCGGGTGGTAGGCCGTGCGTTGAGGGAGTTGGCCGGCATGCGTGAGTGCATCAGGCGCGAGACCGCCAGGCTCATCGGTGTGTCCTGCATCGGCAGGTTCGCGTGGGTCGCGCGGCGGTGAAGGTCGTTGAGACTCCGGCCGAGCGGGCTCCATGTGCGGTAGGTCTTCAGGTCCACCACCGGGGCGGGGAGGAAGTCGTTCCTGGTCAGCCGCCAGGTCGACCAGCCCTCGGCGGTCTCTCGCTCTGGTGGGTCACCGGGCAGCACGAACCGGGCCGGTTCCGAGGTGGCGTCAGAGTGCTTGGCATCCATCACTTTTCCTCCGCTGTGGCGGGGACGGAGGCAGCGGCATGCGATATACCTTCGTCAGCCGGCAGGAGAGCGCGTGCCCGCTGGCGGGCTGCATCGCCCAGGCGCGGTGCCAGGGCCGGTGCCACCGGCACGGCCTCCTCGCGCCGCTGACGTCGTTCGTCGTCAATGGCCTTGTCGGCCTCCCGCAACCGGTCGGTCCACCGCGCGGGCGGCGGGGGGACCGCGAGGGCCGGCCGGTCGAGAGCGGCAGCCCGGCCCTGCGCGATCTCGCGGGAGCGCTCCGTGCGCTGGGCCTTCGTCATCCGGCTGGGCCACTGGTCGACAGGCGTGTGAGCAGCGATCAGGTCCAGGAGCAGGGGAAGCAGTTCGCGGTCGGACTGCGGCTTCAGCCCTGCCTGCTTTGCGGCAGTGAGGAGTTCACGTACGCGCGCGCCGTTGAAAGAGGGGACTTCCCCCTCGGGCGGCAGCCCCGTCCAGCGCAGGGTGTGCCAGGCGTGGGTGCGCGGGTCCTGGAAAAAGACCGCACGGGCGTCTCGGGGATCACGGTGCACATGCCAACGGTCCTTGCGTCGCCCGCCCTGGCCGGATGGCTGGTCCCGGTAGGCGTCCAAGGCATCGCCGTCGTACCAAAGTCCGCCGATCTTCACTCCGCGCTTGCCGTGAATGGCAACGACATGCCTCGGAAGGGCGCGGTAGTACAGATTCGGCGAGGGAATCTCCAACGCCCAGCCGCCTTGCGCCATCGCCGCGGCGAACAGCGTGTTGGGGCTGTGGTCGCCCACCGGATCCCAGCACGGCGCGTGCTCGCCCAAGCGCCTGTTCTGCCAGATCCGGACGATCCAGGTGGCCAGCAGGTGTTCCATCTGATCCACCGTCAAGGTGGCATCGGCTTCGGGATCGGCCCCCCGGTCAGCAACGTCCACCCCGGTGTAACCGGGCAGATATTCGAACAGTAGAGATCGAACTGCTCCAAACGCCCTCTCGCAGGCAGCCTTGTCGGTAGGCCTCAGGACACGCGCCGGCAAGATCCGCACCTGAAGCGCCTGCTGGACATCGACCAGGTGATGGTTGCGGTAGACGCTGCCGTGATCGGTGGTCACAGTCTCCGGGGCGAAGAAGGGCAGCGCGGCAACCTTGTGACCGGCGAACTCGGCAACCAGCGCGGCCGGGACCCCTGGGTAGGGCCATTCCATGTCCTGGTCCCAGTCCGGACGCATCGGCAGCGGCGACATCACGTCCCGCAGCATCATCGCAATGTCCGTGGAGGTATCCGAAACGAGCGTGAGCCGGAAGGCGACGAGCGAGTGGGTGTAGACGTCCATCGCCAGGCTGAGATGGACCGCGACCGGGTCATCGAACACCGACTCGCGGACCATCACCGGCAGGATGGTGGTGTCCAGGGCGACGACCTGGCCCGGCCTCTGGATCACCACGTGTTCACCACTGGTCTCCAACTCGGCGGAACGGGCGTACTTCTGCCGGGCCCGCCCGCTGCCGAACCATTCCCGCCAGACCACCCGCAGAGTCCCGTAGCTGGGAATTTTCTCGACAGCCTCCTCACCGAACTTCTCGCGGACGTACTGGTGGATCAGGCCGACCCGCACCCGCATGTTGACCTTCGAACGGTGCAGGGTGTCCGCGCGGACCGCGAGGATGGCCTCGCGGACCGGTTCGGTCACGCTGGGATGCCCCCGGGTGGCCGGCGTCCAGCGGTTGTCCGCGCACCCCATTTCGAGATCGGCCCGGCGCCTGGCCTCCCACCGGATGAGGGTGCGGTAGCTGACCTGGTCCAGGGCCAGCGCCTGTGCGTGGGCCGGGTCCAGGGCCTTTAACTCGGCTTCCTTCGTCCGGCGGCGCTGGGTGACCGTGGTGCGGTCCGGATCGTATTGCGGCCGAGGCTCCCCCGGGGCGGCCCGCAGCGGGTCCCCGCTGCGGTAGCCGGTCTCGATCTCCAGGAGATGCGCCCGACGGATGCGCATCAACTTGAGGCGTTCGGGCTCCAGGTCACTCGTGGTTTTCGGCTGGCGGCCCCGTCCGGATGCGGACGCGCCCGCCGTGCGGGTCGAGCGTCGGCAGTCCGGGTGGTTTGCGAGCATACGGAAGGTGGTCGGCACCCGTTTGCCGGTCTGCGAGGTAAGTACCACCCGGCCGTACTGCGGCTCGAGGTACTCCACACGCCACTCGGTCCCGTCGATCACGAGCAACTCGCCGGCAGCCAACTCTAGGAACGCGGTGGCGCTCACGCCGAGGCTCCTCTCACAGTTGCGGCCCACACCACAGTTCGGTCCTCCAACGGCTCAGACAGGTCAATGCCCAGTTGGCGATGCCAGAGCAGGTGCAGCAGCACGGCCCGGGCAACGGCTTCGATACCGCTGCCGACCGCCAACTCCCGGAAGGTGAACGGACTACCTGGAGCCTGAGAGGCCTTGAGGAGCGTTGCCTTCAAGCCCAGCGGATCCGTCATCGCTCGCCGTCGTGAGTAGAGCGAGTCCAAATTCGTGGCCACGTGCGGGCGCCACCCGGTCACGACCGTGTACCGCCAGCCCACTGCGAGTGCGGCTTCCTGCGACGCGGCGAAGCGCATCAAGTCGTCCTGGTCCATCCGCCCAGCCGGGCGGACATCGATCAGCCAGCGGCCACCTCTGGTCACCGCAAGAAAGTCCGGCGTGTGCTCGCGCCACCGGCCCTCCGCCCGGAACCGCAGCAGGAACGGCTGGGGCAAGAGCTCCAACAGACCACCGGCGAAGTCCAGTGCCACCAGGAACCGGTCCTCCTCCAGCGACTCGAATGCGTGCAGCCGCCCCGTACCGATCAAGGACTCCAGACCGGGTCGATGCCGCTGCTTGGTCCGCCAGCCGAACGGCCTCCACGGCCGACACCCCGCCAAAGGCAGCGCGCCCAGGCCAGCGACCGACCGGACAACCTCCGCCTTGCCGAACCGCCACGATGTCGTCCACCGCTCCGACCACCCCCGCTCCAGGTCGAGGACCGACCGGCGCGTACCGAAGGCATCGCACGGTACGGCGAGTTCGTCCCAACTGCACGCATGCGACCAGAGTGGGCTGGCGATCACGCCGTCGACGGCGCGCGGCGCCGAGAACGTCGACTGGGCAGAGCTATAAATCGATTCCATATCGACAGGGAACAGGCGTTACCACTCTCCGTGGTCGAATCATTCGATTTCGGTGACAACAAGACTGACAGTGCGCTACCGTGCCACCCCCCGCTGAAACGCGGTGTCAACCACGGCTGAAATCTCAGGCCCTCACCCCAGCTCGGCCTCGCCGATCAGTGTCAACCTGTGTTGAAAGTCTCACCTGCCGTACGCCGCGATGCCCCTGCGCGGACGCGAGGTCAGGGGGCGATGAGGGCCTTGAGGACCTGGCGGTCGGCCATGGCCCGATACGCGTCCGGTGTCCGGTCCAGGGCGAAGGTCCGGTCGAAGACGCGGCCGGGGGTGATCGTGCCGTCGAGGACCTCCGGCAGCAGCTGCTCGATGTAGGCGCGTGCGGGGCTCGCCCCGCCGGTCAGAGTGATGTTGCGCATGAACTCGGCCCGGCCGAGCGGCCCCAGTTCGTACTGGGGGGCGCCAAGGCGGCTGATGGTGCCGCCGTCCAGGACCGCGCCGAGGGCGGTGTCGAGTGCCTGGCGAGTACCGACGGCCTCGATGACCTTCTCCACGCCGCCGGTCAACTCGCGGATGCGGGCCAGGCCTTCCTCGCCGCGCTCGGCGACCACGTCGGTGGCGCCGAAGTCGCGGCCCAGTTCGGTCCGGGCTTCGTGGCGGCCGGCGAGCACGATCCGTTCGGCCCCGAGCCGTTTCGCGGCGATCACCGCGCACAGGCCGACCGCGCCGTCGCCGACGACCAGCACCGTGTCGCCGCGGCCGACGCCCGCGGTGACGGCGCCGTGGTGGCCGGTGGTCATCACGTCCGACAGCGTCAGCAGCGAGGGCAGCAGCGCGGAGTCGGCGGCCACCGGCAGCTTCACCAGCGTGCCGTCCGCGTACGGGACGCGGACGGCCTCGCCCTGCCCGCCGTCCACGCCGTCCACGCCGTCCACGCCGTCCACGCCGTCCACGCCGTAGCGTCCGCCGTTGCGGCACGAGATGTGCAGGCCCTTGGCGCAGTAGTCGCAGGTGTTGTCGCTGTAGGTGAACGGTGCGAGGACCAGGTCGCCCGTCTTCAGCCCGGTCACTTCGGCCCGGTCTCCTCCACGACGCCGAGGAACTCGTGTCCCATGGGGCGGCCGGTGTCGGTGACGGGCATCGACTGGTAGGGCCACAGGTCGCTGCCGCACACGCACGCGGCGACGACGCGGACCACGGCGTCGTCGGGCTTCACGATCTTCGGGTCGGGCCGGTCCTCGACCCGGACGTCTCCGGCTCCGTACATCACGGCTGCACGCATGAGAGGCACTACTCCAAACGGGGAATGCGGGGGGCGCAAGGTCAGCGTTCGAGCAGGCGTGCCTGGGCCTCGGTGTGGGTGTCACCGGCGGCGGGCGGCAGGCTGCTGAGCCGGTCGAGCTGGTCGGCGGTAAGGGTGACGGCGTCGGCGGCGGTGTTCTCCTCGACCCGGGTGACGCGCTTGGTGCCGGGGATCGGGGCGATGTCGTCGCCCTGGGCGAGCAGCCAGGCCAGGGCGACCTGCGCGGGCGTGGCGCCGACCTCGTCGGCCAGGGTCTTGACCTCGTCGGCGAGCGCCAGGTTGCGCCGGAAGTTCTCGCCCGTGAAGCGCGGGTTGTCGCGCCGGAAGTCGTCCTTGTCGAACTGGTCGAGGGAGCGCACCGTGCCCGTGAGGAAGCCGCGGCCGAGCGGGGAGAACGGCACCAGGCCGATGTTCAGCTCCCGCAGCACGGGCAGGACGCGCTCCTCCAGGCCGCGGGTCCACAGGGAGTACTCGGACTGCACCGCGGTGACCGGCTGGACGGCGTGCGCGCGCCGGATGGTGTCCGGGCCGGCCTCCGAGAGACCGAAGGCGCGCACCTTGCCCTCGGCGACCAGCTCACCGACCGCTCCGGCGGTCTCCTCGATCGGCGTGTTCGGGTCGACCCGGTGCTGGTAGTACAGGTCGATGTGATCGGTGCCCAGCCGCTTCAGGGAGCCTTCGACGGCGGTACGGATGTTCGCCGGGCTGGAATCCACGTTCCAGGTGCCTTCTCCGCCGTGGGAGACCATGCCGAACTTGGTGGCCAGCACCACCTGGTCCCGGCGCCCCTTCAGCGCCCGACCGATCAACTCCTCGTTGGTGTACGGGCCGTAGATCTCGGCGGTGTCGATGAGCGTGACGCCCAGCTCCAGCGCGCGGTGCACGGTCCTGATCGACTCGGCGTCGTCGGTGCCGGAGCCGGAGTAGGCGTGGGACATTCCCATCGCGCCCAGGCCGATCCGGGAAACCTCCAGGTCACGCAGTTTGATGTAGCGCATGTCGTCCTCTCCGCGTCGTGGCGCTGCCCGGTGCCTTCGCTCCCGCCCTGCCCGGCAACTCGTGCCTGCCGGGGGCCCGGCGGGATCCGGGACGTCGGTGTCTTGCCCCTTCAGCTTCGCCCGGACGGGGCCGCCGTGGCAGGGCGGGATCTTCGGGGGTAATGACAGGACCCCCCTCCCACCTGCTCACCGGAGCGGGTGCGGGTGAGACTGGAGTCATGGCATCCGAGAGCGCGCACAGCGAGGGCGCCGAGCTGGGCCGCTATCTGCGCGCCCGCCGCACCCAGACCAGCCCCGCACACGTCGGCCTCACCGTCGGCGCCGGCATCCGCCGCACCCCCGGCCTGCGCCGCGAGGAGCTGGCCACCCTCTCCGGCATCAGCATCGACTACTACGTACGGCTCGAACGCGGCAAGGAGACCCGCCCCAGCCCCGCCGTCCTCGACGCGCTCGCCCGCGCCCTGCACATGGACGACCAGGAGCACCAACACCTGCGCGAGCTCGCCGCCCGCGCCGCCCGCTACGCCCCCGAACCGCCGCCCGCGCCCAGCCGCACCGTGCGCCCCCACCTCAAGCTGCTGCTCGAATCCCTGCGCCCGAACCCTGCGTTGGTCATCAGCCGCAGCATGGACGTGCTGGCCTGGAACTCCGGTGGCCTGGCCCTGTACGCGGGCCTGGAGGAGTGGCCGGCCAAGCACCGCAACCTCGCCCGCTATCTCTTCCTGCACCCCGCGGCCCGTGACCTGTTCGCCGACAACTGGGACCGGCAGATCACCGGCTGCGTCGCCCGCCTGCGCGCCATCGCCGGCACCGCCCCGGACGCACCCGACCTCACCAACCTCGTCGGCGAACTGCTGCTGAAAAGCCCCGACTTCGCCGGGCTGTGGGAGCGCTACGAGGTCACCGGACGCAAGCCCGTGCAGAAGACGTTCCACCACCCCCAGGTCGGCACCCTCACCCTCACCTCGCAGTCCCTGCACATCGAAGGCACCCCCGGCCAGCGCATCGGCGTCTACACCGCGGAACCCGGCACCCCCGACCACGACGCCCTGCTCCTGCTCGACATGACCGCCGGCGTCCCGTCCCCCTCGACGCGATGACTGGGCGAGGGGACACCCTGCTCTAAAGTCGCCCGCGTGACCGAGCCCTCCTACCTCGCCGCGATCCGGGAGTCGTACGACACCGTCGCCGCCGACTACGTCCAACTCGTCAAGGATCCGGCGGAGTTGGGGGCGCCCGTCTTCGGCATCGACCTCTCTCCGAGGATGATCGAACTGGCCCGCCGCGCCCACCCGGACCTGACCTTCACCGTGGGCTCGATGACCGCACCACCGATCGGGGACGAGGAACTCGGCGGCATCCTCGCCTACTACTCCACGCACCACACACCGCCCGACCAACTGCCCGTCATCTTCGGGGAGTTCCACCGCACACTCGCCCCCGGCGGCCATCTGATGCTGGCCGGCCACGTCGGAGACGAACAACTGGTGCGCCCGGCACATGGGTACGGCGGCCACCTCGTCTCCTACGAGTCCCACCTGCTCCCACCGGACCGGATCGCCGAGTTGCTCACCCGGGCCGGACTCACGCTCACCGCGCGCCTGGTGCTGGAGCCGGCCGAGGGTGTGAAGCGGACCCACGCCGTCTTCCTGGCCCGGAAACCGGATCGCCCCCGCCACTGAACCACCGAATCAGTCCACTGCCCCCGAATTGGCCTTGGTCTGCGGCTCCACTCAGCCTCTAGCGTCGAGGCATGCGGATTCGAATCGTCGACGCCTTCACCGACCGTCCCTTCGCCGGTAACCCGGCCGGCGTGCTGCTCCTCGACGCCTTCCCGGCCGACGACAGGCTTCAGAAGGTAGCGATGGAGGTGAATCACGCCGAGACCGCGTTCGCGCACCGGCTGCCCGAAGGCGGGGACGCCGACTGGGCGTTGCGGTGGTTCACGCCGACGACCGAGGTCGCGATGTGCGGGCACGCGACCCTCGCCACGGCCCACGTCCTGCACACGACCGGCGCCCACGAAGGGACCGTGCGGTTCGCCACGCGGAGCGGTGTGCTCGTCGCCACGCCGGCCGAGGACGGGTCGATCACCCTCGACTTCCCGACCGCCCCGCTCACCCCCGTCGAGCTCCCGGACGGTCTCGCCGAGGCCTTGGGCGCCGAACCGCTGACCGCGTTCGACACCGGCCCGAACATCAACGACCTCGTCGTCGAACTCGCCGACGAGAAGACCGTCGTAGGACTCGCCCCGGACCTCAAAGCCCTCGCCGTCCACTCCGAGCGCGGCATCATCGCCACCGCCCGGGCCGAAGACCCCACCCGGGGCTACGACTTCGTCTCCCGCTGTTTCTTCCCCAACGTCGGGATCGACGAGGACCCGGTCACCGGGAGCGCGCACACGGCGCTGGCTCCCTACTGGTCCGAGCGTCTCGGGAGCACCGTCCTCACCGGATTGCAGGCCTCGGCCCGCTCGGGGCTCGTCCGTACCGAACTCCGGGGCGACCGGACCCTGTTGACCGGTCGCGCGGTCACGGTCATCGACGGCGAGCTGCTCGCCTGAGCCTCAAGGGACCTGCCCCGTCGATCCTCAAGACGCCTGCCCTGCCTACGACTTACGCCGTCGGCAGCCAGCCCACCTTCCCCGCCAGCAGCGCATAGCCGACGAACGCCCCGATGTCGAGCAGGGAATGCGCCACCACCAGGGGACCCACGCGACCCCAACGCCGGTACAGGTACACGAACACCACGCCCATCACCATGTTGCCGACGAAGCCGCCGATGCCCTGGTAGAGGTGGTAGCTACCGCGCAGTACGGAACTGGCCACCAGCGCGGTGCCCGGTGTCCAGCCCAACTGGCCGAGCCTGCGCAGCAGATAGCCGACGACGATGACCTCTTCGAGGATCGCGTTCTGCATCGCGGAGAGGATCAGCACCGGGTACTTCCACCACACGTCGGGCAGCGCCTCCGGCACCACCGTGAGGTTGAAGCCGAGACCGCGGGCGGACAGGTAGAAGGCGATCCCGGTGCTGCCGATGACCGCCGCGATCGCCGCCCCGCGGCCCAGGTCGGGCCAGGGCCGGGTGCGGTCGAAGCCGATCGTGCGCAGGCTCTCACCCTCCCTCAGCAGGAAGTGCGCGACGAGGGCGACGGGCACGAGCGCCGAGGCGATACCGAACAGCTGCCAGGCGAGATCCAGCCAGGGACGGCCCGGCGCGGCCGAGGCGTTGAGGGTGGCCGCCTGGTCCTTGAGACCCCCCGGTTTCGTGACCGATCCGACAAAGCTGATCAGGGCGGACACTCCACTCGCACCGAGCGAAAGCCCCAGAACGAGCAGCGCCTCGGACCGGAGAATCCGCCGCGTGGGCCGCTCCAGCGGAAAAGTTTCGGCCACCTGCCCTGCCTCCACCTGCACACCTGCCTTCAGTTCGGAAATCCCGCCTCATGCCCATCTTCGCCCCGCTAGGGTCTCGAAAGAACTTACGAAGATCGTGCGCGACAGGCCGTTGGGGGGACGGACGCGGTTCGGGGTCGTACCTCCCCCAATGTCTGCCATACGGCCGCACACCGGCACGTGGTTCAACAGGGAGGGGCACCACCGTCATGGGACGTCACAGCTTGCCCGATCAGTACGGGGCGGGCGGCAGCGACCCCCGCCCTCGCGCGCGCCGCCGTACGGTGGCCATCACCACGGTGCTCGTGCTGACCGTCGCGGGCGGTACCGCGGTGGCGGTGCAGAGCGGGTTGCTCTCCTTCGGTTCCTCCTGCAAGAAGGACGCGGTACGGCTGAAACTCGCCGCCTCCCCCGACATGGCTCCCGCGCTGCGCGCGGCGGCCGGGCAGGCGCGCGACGAGGGCGTCACGTCCGACGGGCAGTGTCTGAACATCTCGGTGACCGCCCAGGAGTCGTACAAGTTCGCGGACACCCTCAAGGCGGGCAAGCACCCGGACGTACAGGTATGGGTGCCCGATTCGGAGCTGTGGGTGAACGAGGTCACGTCGGCCGCCGACGCCGACGCGACGGAGGTGACTCCCGCGGGGAACGTGGCCTCCACGCCGGTCGGGGTGGCGATGGTCCCGGCCGCCGCGAAGTCGCTGGGGTGGCCGAAGAAGACGTACAGCTGGCTGGACCTGGCCGGTGCCACCCTCACGGACGACTCGCTGCGGCTGGGCGCGGCGGACCCGGCGCGCAGCGCTACGGGACTGCTGGCGCTCACGCAGCTGAGTACGGCCGCCGCGAAGGTCAAGGGCGGGGCCACGCAGGCGGCGGCGATGATGAAGACGCTGTCGCAGCGGACCTCGGACACCGACAGCCAGGTCCTGGACACCCTGCCGCGCAACTCGTCCGGCACCGAGCAGGGCAACCCGAAGCGCAACCAGGCGCTGGTCCTCAGCGAGCAGTCGGCGTTCGCGTACAACGCGTCGGCGGACAGCGGCGGGAGCCTGGATCTCTTCTACCCGAAGGACGGCTCCCCTCGGCTCGACTACCCGTACAACCTGGTCGACCAGGAGCGGCTGACCACGGACCAGAGTCGGGCCGCGATCCGATTCAATACCTATCTGAGCCAGCCCGCGCAACAGAAGCTCATGGAGAAGTACGGCTTCCGGACGGACGACGACGCCGCACCAAAGGCCGTGGTCGCCAAGGCGGGTGGCGTCAGTCCGCAGCCGTACGCCGTGGCCGCGCCCGATCCCGCCTCCGACGCGGCGCTCCAAGAGGCCCTGGGCACCTGGACGATCACGGTGCAGAGCGCGCGGATCACCACGGTCGTGGACGCGTCCGCCTCGATGGCGGAGACGGTGCCGGGGACCGGACAGTCGCGCATGGACGTCACGAAGGCCTCGCTGCTGCAGGCGCTGGCCACGTTCACGCCCGAGGACGAGATCGGGCTGTGGGAGTTCTCGACGAAGCTCGACGGCGACAAGGACTACCGCGTGCTCGTACCGACCGAGCGGCTCGGCGACCAGAAGGGCGACGGCACCCAACGGGACGCCCTGTCGGCGGCGTTCGGCTCGCTGAAGCCGGTGCCGAACGGCGCGACAGGGCTCTACGACACGACGCTCGCCGCGTACAAGGCGGCCACGTCCTCTTATGCGAAGGGGAAGTTCAACGCGCTGGTCATCCTGACCGACGGCGTCAACCAGGACCCGGGCAGCATCTCCCGCTCCACGCTCATCAAGCAGTTGCGGCAACTCGCCAGCCCTGAGCGGCCGGTGCCGCTCATCATGATCGGGGTGGGGCCGCAGGCCGACAAGGAGGAGGCCCGGCAGATCGCCGAGGCGACCGGCGGCTCGGGCCACGAGGTGACCAACCCGGCCCAGATCCAGTCGGTGATCCTCCAGGCCATCGTGGCGGCGGGCGCGTCGGGTGCGTCCGCCAACGCGGGCTGAAACAGCCGCAGTTCAGACTGCTTGGTCAACGCGAGCTGAAACAGGGCCAGTTCACCCCACCACCCCACCTCACCCCAGCGGCACCGGCTCCGGCAGCCCCACCGGCCAGGTGTGGACCGGCTCCCCGAGGTGCATCAACTCGCTGTAGCGGCGCGTCGTCGCGGCCAGCGCGGCATCCCGGGCGAGGCCCTGCTCCAGGGCCCGGTGGAACGTGGCGGACTGCCAGGTCGCACCGTTGGCCCGGCGCCGGCAGCGTTCGTCGATCACGCCCAAGTACAGGTCCCGGTCGGCCGGTTCGACCCCCCACGCGTCCAGCCCGGCCTCCGCGAGCGGCAACAGTTCATCGCGTACGAGGGCCACCGCGTCGATCTCGGTGACGCCGCCGAGGCGTCCGCGCCGGGGCCAGAGCAGGCGGGCGTCGATGCCGTGGCGGCACGCGGTGTCGAAGTTGGCGGCTGCGGCCTCGAAGGGCAGCCGGGTCCACACCGGTCGCGACTCCTCGGCGAGGGCGCGGACGACGCCGTAGTAGAACGCGGTGTTGGCGATGACGTCGGTGACGGTGGGGCCGGCGGGCAGGACGCGGTTCTCGACGCGCAGGTGCGGGACGCCGTCGGCGATGCCGTAGACCGGGCGGTTCCAGCGGTACACCGTGCCGTTGTGCAGGACGAGTTCGGCGAGGGTGGGGATGCCGCCCGCGTCGAGGACGTCGAGGGGTTCCTCGTCGTCGTGGATCGGGAGCAGGGGCGGGAAGAAGCGCAGGTTCTCCTCGAAGAGGTCGTACGCCGAGGTGACCCAGCGCTCGCCGAACCAGGTGCGGGGGCGGACGCCCTGGGCCTGGAGTTCGGGCGGGCGGGTGTCGGTGGCCTGCTGGAACAGCGGGGGCCGGGACTCGTGCCACAGCTCACGACCGAACAGGAAGGGCGAGTTGGCGCCCACGGCGACCTGGACGGCGGCGACGGCCTGGGCCGCGTTCCACACGTCCGCGAAGCGGTCCGGGGTGACCTGGAGGTGCAACTGCACGGAGGTGCAGGCGGCTTCGGGCACGATGGAGCCCGAAGTACAGGTGAGGTGCTCGACGCCGTCGATGTCGAGGACGAAATCCTCGCCGCGGGCGGCCACGATCTGGTCGTTGAGCAGGGTGTACCGGTCGACCGCGGAGAGGTTCGAGGAGACCAGGTCGTCCCGGTCGAGCGTCGGCAGAATGCCGATCATCAGTATTCCGGCGTCGACCTCGCCCGCTTTCCGATGGGCATATGCCAGTGACGTACGGATCTCCTCGGCGAGCCGATCGAATACCCGGCCCTCCAATCGGTGTGGGGCAATGTTGACTTCCAGATTGAACATGGCGAGTTCTGTTTGGAAATCGCGGCTGGCGATACGCTCCAGAACCTCTCCATTCAGCATTCTCGGCATGCCGTCGGAGCCGACGAGGTTGAGTTCGATCTCCAGCCCCATGAGGTTCCTGGGGCGGTCGAACCGCTTCTCGGCCAGCAGCCGCTCCAACCCCGTCAGGCAGCGCCGCAGCTTGGCGCGGTAGCGCTGGCGGTCGGCGAGCTCGAACGGCCCCGCCACGATCTTCTCCCCCACGGTGCGTCACCTCCTCGTCCCACTCGTCCCCGGGTCAGGAAGGATGATGCCCAGACCTGGCGATCGATAACGTCCCCGCGGCGGCCCGGCGCCCGCTACTCTGGTCGAACGTGACCCGCGGCACATTCACGAGGCATGCGGCACATGCAGTTCCGCCCGCAGTTCCGCCCTCAATGAAGACCTCGTGAAAAACGCCGACGACAATTGGCCGACCGCATCGGTGCCATATCCACAGGTCATCGCTGTAGGACCGGCCGTGAACCGGGATGATTCCCGCGAATCCCTGGCCGAATAGCCCCTTGTTGTTCATACAGGAAACGGTTAGACGAAACATCGTCTGAACACGTGTCGTATAAACTCCGCGAACAAGGCAGAAGGTTGGCGCCCCGGTCCTGGAACCTGCCGTCGAGGTGACGTGCGGCAGGCCGTACCCATGTGCACGGAACCCGGCCCCGGCCTCCCTGACCCCGAGAGCTGACAGCGCCGTCCGCCCCCGCCCCGCCCTCGCGCCAACAGTGCCTGTCGAATGAGAGGCGACCCACCATGCCGCTGCATGTCCCCCCGGCTCCCGCGCCCGCCCTGCGCTCCGTTCTCACGGCACTCGGTTCCCCCACCGCAGTCCGCGAGGCCCGCACTCCGTCCCTGCGCGCGGCCCAGGGACCGGCAACACCCGAACTCCCGCTGCCCCTGCATGTGTTGGACCGAGTGTCGGCAGACGGGACGGCCGTGACCCGGCTGGCCGGATGGCGTTTCCTGATCCGCTGTGGGGACCGCGCGGTCGCCGCGGCCGAGACGATGCTGACCCCGGACGGCTGGGCGTTCTCGCACTTCTTCGAGGGCCCGTACATCGCCTCCACCGAGCGGGCGCTGCGCCAGGCCGAGAACATGAAGGGCGCCTACCAGCCGCGCCTCCTGTCCGTGCCCGGCCTCTACATGCTCACGCTCTGGCTGCACGGCGACCTCACCGCGGACGGCGCCGGCGGCCACCCCGCCGCGTCCGATCTGCTGGTCCCGCTGGCCCCGGCGCCGCCCGGCATCGCGGCCCACCGTCCGCACCGGGTCGCCGAGTTGCTGCCGGTGCTCACCCATCGGGTGACTCCCGCGCCGCTGCTCGGTTCACCCGCCTGATTTTCCCCCGCAGTCACCCTCGTACCCCGTCATCGAATTCCCGGTGGCGGGGTACGATCGCGTTTCCGGCCCTCTTACGCTCGTAATGCTCGTACGAGCAGCAAAAAGCTCGTACGAGCCGGGAATTGGGATGAACCGTCCGCGCGGGTGAAGCGTCACTAACCTGTGAGAAGCGGTGCTGCTAAATCCCTGCGGATTGCCGTCCATGGGGCAACACTGGGTTCGGACCGACTCAACACCACGGGGGACGGACATGACCACAACAGAGCGAGAGATCCCACCAATGTGCAAGCACCAGCCACCGTGTCCCACGGCCGAATCCGCCGACCGGGAATCCGCCCGCCTCACGGCACACCACCCGGAACAGGGCTGGAGCCTGCTGTGCAACGGCGTTCTCCTGTTCGAGGACACCGGTGAGCTCCTGCCCGACGGGCAGATCATCGCCCCGCACCGCCAAGTGGTGACAGCCGCTTGAGCATTTCAGGGACATGAGGGGCCGGCCGCACACACGAGGTGCGCACCGGCCCCGACGCATTTCCGGGGTTGGTCACCCCGCGTAGTCACCCGCTATCGGAGTGCCTCCTGGTAGTCGAACCAGTCGAAGGCCGCTTCCCCCTCAGCGACGTACATTCCGATCACCCGTCCGGTGAATCCTCCTGCCACTTGAGTGGACAGATAGCGGCCGTCCAACTCGGCCAGTTCTACGGCGCCTTCGGGACCCTCCACGGAGAACGTGAGGGTGTCGGGGCCGCGCGTGCCGACGTCGGCGGTGCTGATGTCGACGGCCAGGGTGAGCGGCCCCGGCTCCACCGCGCGCTCGGCGATCCGCTCCCGTACGGGACCGATCCGCAGGACCACGCTCACCACTCCCCCGGCGACCTCGATGTCGTAGTGATGCGCCTCGTCCATGCGGACGGAGAGACCGGCGCGGCCGGAGCCTGGGTCGATCCGGACCGCCGCCCGGCAGTCGAGGTGCTGCTGTCGGCGTCCGAAGAAGGCGGGGCCGAACCGCGCGTCCAGGGTCAGCCAGCCCGGGCGGCGGGTCAGTGACCAGCTGTCGTCCGGTCTGCTGCGCGGGGAGATCCAGGAGAAGGCGAGGGTCGGGGCGTCGAAGTCGTCGCGTACCGGCGGGAGTTGGAAGGGGTGCCAGGTCGACGGAGCCTGGTGCCGTTCCTC
>Ga0307517_10006558_pt1 | contig 17209 bp, 14 predicted proteins | sample 23_EM_MG_FD_194515 | JGI IMG/M metagenome (GOLD analysis project Ga0307517, IMG submission 194515) | Populus trichocarpa ectomycorrhiza microbial communities from riparian zone in the Pacific Northwest, United States - 23_EM | ecosystem: Host-associated > Plants > Roots > Unclassified | place...
CACTTGTTCTTTGAATGCTCCTATACTAAAGCGATCTGGTGGGATGTTTGTGACAGATGCGACATTCCAAGAATGACAAAAGGCTGGGATAAATGGATTCGATGGGCCACTGTCACTTGGCATGGCAAGAGTTTCATCAATTTTTCTCGTAAATTGAGTTTCGCAGCTACAATGTATCATGTATGGCAAGAACGGAATGCAAGGATCTTTGCAGGCATGTCTAGATCTTCAAATTTGGTCTTTAATCAAATCGAATGTATCATTCGTGATAAGCTTGATTTGATGAGGAACGTCCTACCAACAGATGAAAACAAAAGGATCCAAAGAGCTTGGAGGGTTAATAACATAGATTCTTAATTTGATAGTTAGCTGGTTGTATTGGTTTCGAGGTCTCAGTTTTCTGTTCGGTGGCTAGCCTGTAGCCATCTGATGTTTTATGTTTCTGTTCTCATTGTAAATCTAGGGTATGCCCCTTATAATCTTTGTATCTTCTTCTTTTAATACATACGTCAACTTACTAAAAAAAAGTCTTTAACATTGCATAGTCCAACTTGGACATCTTTGGGCAATTGTACTTGTTAAATTTTTCCAGGTCATCCAAACACGGATACCCTTTACGAATTGATTCTTATTGATCGTTCCCAAGCGTCCCAATGTGGACACCGTTATTGATCACTTCTCGGCAATCCCAATGCAATTGTCATTAGCCGAAGCTAATCTTATTAATCATTCCCGACAGTCCCAACACAGATACCATTAGTCAAGGCTAATTTTATAATTCATTTCCTGGCAAATTCTCCACGGATGCCATTAGCCGAAGCTAATCTTATATTTACTTTCCCGACAAATCTTATCACGGATGCCATTAGCCGAGGCTAATTTCATAATTCATTCCCTGACCATCCTATCACGGATGCCATTAGCCAAAGCTAATCTTATAAATATACCAATCCTTACTTGCAATGAGCATAATATATTTGTAATTGCATTCCTATTAAGAATTAAATTGCATAAGTGTGAAGGGAAGGAAAACTACGCACCTGCTCCACCTGTCTCGTGACCTCCTCTAACAGAAGATCCATTTCTGGTCGCTTCTCCTGAATCACAAGGAAATCTTTGGTCATGTTTCCTTCAAGCCAAATGTTATAGCAACTCCATATTCATTCATTATACATATGATACTTTCCATGCATGTTTATTTTCTCATCATAACATACAAATACATATCAAGTATATTTTCAAGGTTGGGTACATCAACATGCAGGTGTCCACATGACTCAGTTTCTGTCAACGAAAATCAATGTCCTATGACTCAGTTTTGCATCAACAAAATTCAGTGTCCTACGACTCAGAACCAGAATCTCATAACTCCAAATAAAGAAAACTTTATGTCAATTGAAAGGTAACACATATATTCAAAATCTCATGAAGCATCATCCGTCATAATATGTCAAACTAAATCTAAACCCGAACTAGAAGTTAGATAATAAATTTGTCCAGTAAGTTCCAGCCTGATCTCCTCTCGGTATTTTTCCCATCTTTGGAGTTCTATAACTCCAATGGGGGTAAGACTAGTGCTGAAAGTTAGCCAATTCATTTATCTACAACCTTTATCTGAAAATGTGTGGCAAATTCCTTCATCGTCGATGTCTAATATTAGTGGGAGTTCTAACCAATGAAATTGCCATATTACAAGCGATTTGACCTTTCAACAGTGTTTTACCTATTTCTGGAGTTCTATAACTCCTATTGCGACAAGACTAGTGCCAAACATTAGATAATTCACTTATCTATAACTTTTATATGAAACTATGCAGCAATTTCCTTCATCTTTAGTGTCTAATATTAGTGGGAGTCCTGACCGATGAAACTGCCCTGTTATGAGCAGTTTGACCTTTCAACGGTGTTTTACCTATATCTAGAGTTCTATAACTCCAATTAAGACAAGACTAGTTCCAAACATTAGCTAATTCATTTATCTATAACTTTTATATGAAAATGTGCAGCAATTTTCTTCATCTTCAATGTCTAATATTAGTGGGAGTCCTGACCAATGAACTGTCCTGTTCTGAATTCGTATATTTAACCACCAATTTATCACCTCTTAAGAACTTTTAACGTCTTATGACTCCATTACATACAAAATCTAACAGGGTCTAGCAATTCAATTATATTCCTCATCAAAACATCAATTCCATCTTTGACTTCCATGCTAGTAGTATTTCACACAATCTCAAGAATCAACACAAGTACTCAATGTAGTTTAAGAAGATGAAAAGAGGTATTCAAAAATAGTTATACTTACCATATTATTCATCAATTCACATCATGGAGTATAAAGCATTGACATAGTAGCATAAAACAAGATTGAAAGACTCCCCTAAGTTTTCTCCCCTATGCCTAAACATATGGTTTTGATTCCTTCCACTTTTATTCATGCAATTCTTCACATTTACTTGCATAGATTGTATGTCAACATGAATCACCACACATTCATTCCACAAGATAACATTTAATTTGATTCATGTACTTGAGCACTTGTGAACAATGTTAACATCATAGAATTTTCTTTCAGTTTTAGCCCATGTATTTATCTTAGAACACTAATTCAAGGCCACTAATTGTTTAAATTTACCATAATCCTATATTCTTCTTTGCCCCTCTCTTGGCTGGACCTAGTTTAGGAATTCTTCCTTGGCATACTCATTCATTTTTTCTTTCTATACAATTTGAAATTACTCTTTCCTTACTTAAAACTTCTAATTACATTTCTTGGTTGCTAGAGATTAATGTATGTATAAGAACTCTAATTCCTATCATTTGGGATTTTCCTTTTTTGAACCCTAACAATGAAAAAGTGAGGGTTTTTTTCTTACCATTAGAATCTACCAAAGGTTAGAAGAAAATTTTTGGTGATTTCTTTTCCCCTCTCTTTGTTTTTCCTTCCCTTGCTTGCTGCTGGATGGCCGACCCCAATCTCCACCAAATCCTTCAAGTTTATGTTATTTTCTTACTGACAATCACTCTTCCCTTATGCTATTATCTTGTAATGGTGAGAATTTTTGTAAGGGAGGGTTTTTTTTTCTCCTGTTAAAGTTGGCTAGAAGTGAAGGTAAAAGGGAGAGGAGAAGTCATTTTTCTTATCTCCTAATCTATTTATACCCCCTTTTAATTATCCTAGGTCTTGTTTGGCTAGTTTTGTTTTAAATCTTAATGCCCTCCTGTGTTCTTCCGTGACCGTTTCCCTTAATCAATCGGGTCAATTTCCATTTCCAAGATTTCTCTCTTTTTTGTTGTTTGTTCTAATGCTTATTTGGTACCTACATTAAATCCATTCTATAAGCACTTAGATTGGTTTTTTGTCTAAATTTCAATTAGGGTTTACATTTGAGCTTAAAAAAAGAAAAAAAAACAAGTAAATCTGGGCAAACCTCCTAAATCTAGGTTAATCTTCCATAGTCACAACCTGTGAAATTCTAGAACCCTGCTAAATCAAGAAGCTTAATTCCCAACCAATTTAATGTTGAATGATGAAATTGACAAAAAAAATAGAGGAAGGATTGACTCGACCTAATCCGATCAAAAACCCAGGAAAAACTTATTGACTATTATAAAAAAATTGGTCAAAACAAGGTTACTTTGATCATTTAAAAAAATACTAAGTCAATTGAGTTGACCCTCCCGACCCGTGTTAACCCTTGCCTTGGTTGACTCTCGAGTCAAGTTTTAAAACTATGATAATAACCATTTTTATCCATATGTTGACTCAAATCAACCTGTGTTGACCCTCTCAACTTGTGACCCGAGCCTTGCCCCGGTTGACTCTCAAGTCAAGTTTTAAAACTAGGATAATAAAAACTTTTATCCTTACATTGACTCGGTTGACTCTCGTGATCCATGATTTGGGTCTTGCCTCGAGTTGTTCTCGAATCAAGTTTTAAAACTATGATAATAACCACTTTCATTTTATGTTGACTCGGGTCAACCCAGGTTGACCCTCCTAATACTTGACTCGAGCCTTACCCCAAGTCAACTCCCGAGTTGGATTTTAAAATTATGATAATAACCACTTTTATCCTTACATTGACCAGGGTCAATGGTCAACCCTACCCGTTACCCGAACCTTGCCCCGAGTCGACCCCCGAATTTAGTTTTAAAATTATGATAATAACTACTTTTATTCTTACTTTTTATTTTATGAATAAAAAATAATAAATATTGTCTCTAGAGACATGTCCTCTTTGTAACTTCTATTTTGAAAGTATAGAAATTCACTCCAAAATTGTTTCAGGAATATATTTATTTTTATATCTCTATCCCTTTTTTTTTAACAAAACACATTTCTGACTCTACTGTTTCTGTTCCTTTTATCTCAAGACAGTAACCAAATGCTATCTAAAAGAATCTCCAAGCACAGCTTCTTTACATTTCAATAGCTCCCTTATTTTGATGAAATCCATATAGGCACTCCATTGAAAAGGATTATCTCAACTTCATTTTCTCGTAAAGTTTTTATTTTTTCTGGGAGGTGACAGGAATTTGGGATTTATTTATTTCTTTTGGAAAACAAAGTGATGTTTAGATATGTGGAATGTGAGAATGGCAAAGAATGGTCAAACGGGCTGTGATTGTAAACGGTTTAAAGAGAGAAATAATTTACTATTTGATTTGTAATTATAATATTAAAAAGTGAAGCAGAGAGGAAAAAGAAAAGGAAATTTTTTTGTGATCAAGCAAAGTAATCAAACGGGCTGTGTTTATGCAGAACAAGGAAGACTGGAGAAGCGCGAAAGAGCACCACCACCAGGGGTTGATACAAGAATTCATTGGGACAACGAAGATGAAGGGTGGGTTAGAGGAAGTGGTCTAAAAAATATTCCAAATTGATTTTTATTGATTATGAAATCTTATATAATTGAAAAAGAAAAGGAGAGAAGGAAGAGGAGAAGGGGAAGAGATTGAAAAAAGAAATTCATATGATATTTGTGTATTTTTATTGTATTATATACGAAAATAAATTTATTTTTTATTTTAAAGTACAATTTTTTTAAATACAGAAGCAAAACCAAATAAATAAATAAATTAAAGTACATAAGACTTAATATTATTATCCCTAAATTCAAAGCTTGAATGACCATGGAAAGTTGTGACAAACAATCAGCATAAAATGAAATCATGAAAAACAGGTAGAGACTTTGACTTAGTTAAATCGAGTTGCTTAATTATCTTGCTATATAAAACAATTAAAGGTTCTTATCCAGGGCAAGTCGATCGTTTCCACGCTGAGGACCAATTCTTTTACTATGTTTGAAAGCTCTGAAACAAGCTGTACGTAATTAGAAAATACAAGAAAATGAAATCAGATGATCGACTCTCATAAAGAAAGTAGATTAATCTTACGAAAGATTGTGTGTGTAAAGATACTAAGACATTGACGCGACTGATTCTAACAGAATGCCGCCACAATCCCTTGGTGTCATTAACCTTCCTGCATACTTGACAACCCTGGGAATCAAGCGGACAGAAAGCCCCATGCACAAGAAGAATGCTCAGCAAGCCATGCATCACCACGCTCAGTACAACGACTGTCACAAGGAAAGTTTTACGCTGAGTATGACTAGACAAGCAATATATATGGAAATTAAGTAAGTAAATGTTGATTCAGTAACCCCAACCCACATGATTACCATCAGAATCCACATTGAAAACCTCAACTTGAAAGGTAAACCACTTATCAATAACAAGATCACACCGAGGGATGCTAGAAAAGCTGTAGTATTGTGGGCCACAAAGTTACTATAAGTATCTGGAAACTTTGCAGCCATTATGGAACGCTCAGCTTCATGTGCTGTTTATTTTTGTAAATCATCTTGCCAAACACCGCCTGGTGGATTAATTCCTGCTTGTAAACCCATTGTTGTAATGAGGGATGCTCCTATCATTAACGCGTTTCGTTTTTCTCCCAACTGATGCCTCTCTCTCCTACGGAAATTCCTTTTCAACCGGGAATGTAAAGCTGTAATATGGTCACTGGATCGCAAGTTCATGGACCTGACAGCTTCCATTCTATGCACTGTTGAAGAGATGTCTTTTACACTTAACACTACTAGAAAATCAGCGAAAACCAACGAAATTACTGACGTATTTTTTTTATCAGTAATTTTTACCGACGGATATAATTCCGTCTCTAATGTTGTCGGTCTATACCGACAGACCTTTGCTGTCGGTAGTAATTACCGACCACATTATTCCGTCGGTATATACCGACTGCATTACCGACGGAATTTATAGAATTTTGAAAAGAAAAAACAGTGTGATAACGTGGAATTTTTTCAGACGATTTTACCGACGGAATGACCGAGAGATTCAAATCGGTATCTCCGTATAGTCACATGATGCATTCACCGTCAGAATTACCGACGGGTATACCGACAGAACTTATCCGTCGGTGATTCCATCGGTAAAAGCCAATATATCCACATTCTGCCGACTCTCTCCTCCTCTATTTCTCCTTCTTCTTCCCCATCCCAACTCTCCCCTCCCAAACTTCAACCAACCACCCTTCCCAACTATCCCCCTCTTCTCAACACAAGCATTCAAGTTTCTTATACTTTTGTACGTGGTCAAAACATTCGTTCTCCAATTAATTTATTGTGAATTTTATCATTTTTAATATTTTTAGTATATGTATTTTGTTAACGTATGTACTTGTTTTATTGTTATTTGTCAAAGAAACTTGTAGTATGAATGTATAATTTTGTAATTGTTATAGTTTGTTTTAGATTTTGTCAAATTGTATTTGTTTGTAAATTGTTGAAACTTTGTTTGAATTACACTGAATTAGATGTGTTGTGATGAAATAAATAATAACTTGTTTAACGGATCCGTTTTAATTTTTATCAATTCTATTGCGGAGTTGTGATTTCCGTAAATTTATATATGTATAAATTTGTATGGACATTGATAATTGATAATTAATAATGAATATTTAACATAAGTGTTTTTTTAGGTTGTTGGATAATGTCGAGGCAAACTAATATTTTTTTCAAATTTATTTAGGTAACATAGTTAATTAATACATGTTTTCATCATAATTTTATAGAGGTTCGATAGAAGTCATGGATGATCGTTTATGGATGTATCAAGACTCACCCCAAGGATTGCGGAGGATGGATTATTGTAATGGGGTTCAGGGTTTTATTAATTTCGCAACATCTATTCTGAGGAATTTTACTGATAGCGGTATTAGGTGTCCATGCATTAAGTGTAAAAATAAAAAGTTTCTGCATCAAGATGTTGTAAATATGCATCTTCTAACCAAAGGGTTTATGGAGGATTACCTGTGTTGGTATGCACACGGAGAACTATTTGTTCCTAATGAGAGCATGGTAGAAAGAGTGGTTGGGTCAACTTCTAGTGCTAGCAACATGTATGAAGTTGTAAATGACAACAGTAATCCTTACAGGAATATGGTTATAGATGCAATGAGAATGAATCAAGGTAATGTTAGTCAATGTCCAATTGTAGAAGAAGAACCTAATGCAGATGCAACAAGGTTTTTTTTGATCTGTTGAAAGATTCTGACGAACCATTATGGGATGAGTGCACGAACCACAGTAAATTATCAACCGTAGCACAGGTGTTCACCATCAAGTTATATCAGGGGTTGAGTGAGGCCAGTTATAATAAAATTATGGAATGGGCGAGAAGCATTTTACCTGAAGGGAACAAGTTTAAAGAGAACTTCTATGCTGCTAAGTCCATGATGAAACCCCTCGGTTTAGGATACCAGAAAATTGACATGTGCCCTAACTTCTGCATGATTTACTCCTTGAAAATGCTGAGCTGATCGAGTGCATGACATGTGGGCATTCCCGTTACAAACCCAGAACTGACATGGGAAAGAATCTCGTGGCATATAAGAAATTTAGATACTTCCCAATCACACCTAGATTGCAGAGGTTATTCATGTCACTAAGAACTACTAAGCACATGACATGACACCAATCACATAATACGGTTGATGGAGTGATGGTGCATCCTTCTAACGGCGAAGCATGGAAACACTTTAACAATGTGCATCCTCACTTTTCAGTTGAATCAAGGAACGTGCGTCTTGGGTTGTGTACAGACGAATTCAACCCATTCAGGTCATTTGTTGCTCCTTATTCTTGTTGGTCGGTCATACTAACGGTTTATAACCTGCCACCAGGGATGTGTATGAGGCCGGAATTCATGTTTTTATCTATGGTCATACCAGATCCGAGTAGTTCGGGCCGAAATATAGATGTTTGTCTTTGACCGTTGATTGATGAGTTGACGCAGTTGTGGTCTTCCGGAGCTTTGATTTATTATATATCAAGGAAACATAATTTTGTTATAAGAGCGGCTTTGATGTGGACTGTCGCACATGTGCGGCATCGCGGCGAAAACATCCACCCTCAAAATTTTATATTATCTAAAAATGTGGCAAATGTGGGGAAACAAGAAATTCTTGTCTTTTATGAGTGGAAAAATGGAATGAGTGTCGTCACCTAGTATTTTGGTCACTAGGAACACTAACTGGTCTAAGAGATCGGGTACAGGGACTGGGTGCGTAGAGGGAGGGTATTAGCACCCCAAATACGCCCTATCTAAGGTAGACTGCATTGTTTTATTGTTTGATAAAATCTAAGGCCTGTCGTGTTTTTTGGTTGTTGGTCTGTCTATGGTTTAAGAAAATTTCTCCTCAGTAAGGAGGTCCTTGTCTTATCGGGTAAAACCTAACTGTTCTAACGTCAACAAAAAAAATTTAATATCCGGAATACGTCTTACGTATAAGGTCATACCCCAGTTACTAAAAGAAAACAAAATAATTTTTTTGGAATTTTTGAAATATTGGCCTAGGTCTCGTGACTTTAATAAACTGGTTATTAAAGCCAAAATGCATGCTAAATATTTTTTGAATTTTTCTTTGTTGTATGAAGATACGATATGAATTTTTTTTTATTTTTTTTTTTTATTTTTGAGAGACTTGGTCGTATGCATGAAAACAAAAAAAATAATTTAATGTCTTGATGAAAACCGGGTATTTTAATACCGGATTTGTATCTTTACAGTATAAAAATACAAACCGATATTGATCAAAATGCAGTAAAAAATATATGAGAAAATCACAAATATATTTTTTAAAAATATTTTTTAGAATTTTTGTTTTTTTTGGTTGGGCCCAGCCCGGCCCATGTGGTGGGGCTGGACCTAGCTGGTTTCTACTCGCAAGCGTGCATGAACAATTCACGCACGCCTGCTACAGTCACGGTGTAATTAATCTTCAAGTGCATAATGTTTATGCATTATCTGCAAAGTTGGAGAAGTTTACCTGGAAGCAACGAAGGCAACAACATGCTTTAGACCTCTATCTTCTCCTTTTTGTTTGTTTTTCTTCTGGCTCTTCCTTTTTTCTATTTCTATTTGCTGTCTCTCTCGTTTTCTTCTTCCCTGTTCCCTGGTGCAGCTGGAGGCGAAGCTGGCGCTTGGTGATGAAGACGATGACTGGCAATGCTTCTCTTTGTGTTTTTGTTTTTCTCTTCCCTTCTCCCCTTCTCTGTGTTTCCCTTTCTGTACTTTTTTTCTGTTTTTTCCTTTTATGCTCTCTCTGTTTTCTCGCGCACTTCCTCCTCTTGGTTTTCTCCTGCCTTGCTCGCTCTGCCCCTCTGTTCTTCTTTCTCCTCTCTCGTTGCTTCCACCCTCTGTTGCCCAGTTCTTCCTTACATCTCCCTCTGCTTTTTTATTTCTCACTGATCTCTCTCCTTTTCTTTCTTTTTTCTCCTCCCTCTCTAGTGCAGTACATCCTCTGGCTTTTATAGCCAGAGGATGCAGGCGTTTTCCCTTTGTTGTTGCAGGGACGGAGTAACGGCCGACGTGCATCATGGTAGCCGTGAAACATGCCCCCTTGATTGAAGCAAATCGCGCCTTCGCCGCTGCAAACTTTTCTCGACCAGCTCACGTAACGTCTTCTAAAGAAGACAGTGGACAGTGTTGAATAAAACGGCACCGTTTTGCAACTTTAAATGATATTTCCAATTTGGTCCTTGGATGTTTATGCAATTTTGTAATCAAGCCCTCGAAATAATTGTAATTAGATCCTTTGATTTTAGCGCCTTTTCCGGTTTGGTCCTTGGTTTTGGATTGTTTCAATTAAGTCCCCAATTGGCCATCAAATTTCAATAATTATGCAATTAAACCCATGATTTTACCAAATTAACTCTTCAAAATTATAATTGGATCCCAGAACTTTAATTTCATCCAATAAAAGCCGAAATTGACTTAAAAATTAATTTTTCCTGCAATCAAACACTCCATAAATTCAATTAAAGCTTAGATAAGATTTAATTGAGTCCATAAACATTTGATTTTGGACTTTTCTTCCTCAAATTGAATTTTTCTTGTCAATAGGGCTCTTACCAGTCAAAAATATACTGTCAAATTTCAACCTTTTGCATTTTTGAACCTCCTCAACCAATTTTGGCCTTTTTTCGGCATTCCAACATCCTTTTCTCGCTCCAAAAATGGGTAACAACATGGACTATCAATGATTTCCCAGCTTATAAAATGGTTTCTGGTTGGAGCACGCATGGAAAACTAGCATGTCCATACTGTATGCAAAACAACAAGGCATTCACGCTAACAAACGAAGGTAAAGCTTTTTTTTTTTACTGTCACCGTCATTCTTGCCACCGAATCACTGGTATAGAAAGAACAGAAAGGATTTCTTTGTTGGCAGAGTTGAAAAGGATGTTGCACCCCCGCGTCTTTCTAGTGAAGAATTGCATGATGTTATATCAGAGTACGATGACTTTGTGTTTGGTCTCTAATCAGGTAAGCAGAAGTTTCCTGGTTTTGGTTTGACCCATAATTGGGTAAAGCGAAGTATCTTTTGAGAGCTTTCTTATTGGAAGACCAATCTCCTCTGCCATAACCTTGACGTCATGCACATTGAAAAGAACGTGTTTGAGAACATTTTCAACACCGTCATGGATATGAAGAGGAAGACAAATGACAACATCAAGGCTAGATTGGATTTAGCATTGTTCTGTAACCGTAAAAATATGGAGTTGGTTTGTGATGAATCACAGGTCGCAAAACCGAGAGCAAGCTTTGTGTTAGAGAAAAACGTATCGAGTTGCTCCTTCGATGGACTTAGAAGAAAATTTGAATTTTTTTTGTTTTCGATGATAGTCTTGTTGATGTTGACACAGAGGAGTTGAATGCTGTTTTGAGCTCTAGTGGAATAGCAAATGTTGATGAAGATGATGATAACCACATTGAAGAGTGTGATGGAGCTGATAACAATTCAATTGATGACGAAGAGGAAAATTCTGACTAAATATGATCATAACACGAAAGTGTAAAGCCTTTTTTTATAATGTAATATTATGGATGATATTTTGGAACATGAAATATTTATTTTATAATTGTTTGTTGTTGTTATTGTGTTGTGCAGTAAGTTTGTAATTTAAGCGTTTGCGCAAGAGGATAAATAGGCAATACAAACAAAATATGTAAAAGTATACCACAAATACCAACGTCCATGCTGACGGAATTATTCCATCGGCATATTTCCAACGGGTAATTTGTTTTGTGCGCATTTTCCGTTTGTAAAACCATCATTTTTTTAACCGACAGAATAGCGATAGATAATGGAATTACTGACAAACATTATACCGATGGATGCATTCTGTCGGTGAATTAGGCGTTAAAATTTTCATTGATGGAATGGTAATCTCACGTCGATAGAAAATTTTTATTGGTAAAACTGTTAAATGTTGTAGTGGTATCAAGTTCGTATTAGTGATTTTTGTTGGAAATTTATTTTAATTAACATGATTTAAATAAATTATGGGTGAATAAGAAATTAATCTCAAATAACTCTTGGTTTTCCTACACAAATAACCCTTGATTTTTCTCAATTTAATTATTGATATACGATAGTTAATTAATCAAAGGTAGATAACAGTGAAAATTATATCTTATATTAATTAATCAACCTTTTAGCTTTCAAAACTCACTATAAAATAAAGGTGAAGGAAGATTTTCCAACTCAAATTTCTCAAATTCTGCACATTCTTCCTCACCTCATTTTTAGTATTCTTCTTCTTCTTTTTATACTTGGTTTTCCTCACAAATTTAGAGCTTAGGTTTATCTTGTTGGTAAATATTTGAGTTACATAATATTTGGTTTACCTTGTTTAGAAATGCATCTAAACCAAGATGGTGTTGTTGGAATTTTGGGAGACATATTGCAAACATTCTAGTTGCACAAGTAAAGATTATTAAAACTTTAAGAACAAAGAATTCATCATTAACAATGACAAAAGATTCATTACTTTAAAGTGTTTCAACAAATAAATACCCTTCTTGTTTTAATTTAAGTATAGTTAATTTTATTATTAGCATGCATGCTAGGATATATATATATATATATATATTACAAATTTGAATATATGTTTAGTATGCATACTAGTATTTTATTATTATTTTTATGTTGAAAGCATGTTTGTCATTAATTATGCTTTTACTTGCTTATAGTTTTAAACAAGTATAAATTATAGGCTTTTGTTAGACATCTTTTGTTTAGTATACCTTGGATGATAAACTAAACATCATTGCTCACCAATCTAATATATATATCTACAAACTTTGATTTACAATCTTAAGGATTTATTCTTTTTATATTCAAATTTGTTTAGTTTACCTTTTGAGAAAAACATTATGAAAATAATAATATAGATTAATTGTGAAAGAGGTTTTTAACATCTTTAAAGTTGAAGTTATTATTTAAGTTCCTTTTAAGTTGTTATATTCTCACATATAGATTTAATTTTATTTCTATATACTTTAATCTATAACCTTTTGGTATGTTATGATTTTTTTTGTTTAATTTTAGAAGGTTGCTATATATTTTTGTTTTAAAGTTATAGTTTATCTTCTAAAATTATTTTTCATGCTATTTGGATGGTTTGATGTATGTCATAAATCTTATGGATTTATATTTTTCAATAATTAAATTATTAATTGTTTATAATAGTTTATTCTATCTTGCTTATACTCTGTAAGATTGGTATCAAAGTCGTTATCTGGTCAGTTTTGTTCACATATATGTTATTGTTTATATAGATAGAAAGTTAGTGCGGTGAATATATACAATCTAAAAAGTTAATCTTTCCTGCGAACTTACTTAGTGAAAATATTACTTACACGATCTATTTTTGTATACGATACAGTTCGTAAGTAATTAAAATAATGATAATTGAATAAATCTCAGTGAACAAAATAAAGTTTAACATAGTAACTCAAGAAAATGAATGATTGTGGATTTTATCTTGCATAATTTAAATATTTTTATTAATTTTTCAATTTTTTAACTTTCAAAATTCACTATAAAAAGGGAGTGAAAGAAGAGTTTCCAATTAAAATTTCTCAAATTCCACTCACTCTTCCTCACCTCCTTTTTAGTATTTTTCTTCTCTTTTTTATGCTTTAGTTTCCCTCTCAAATCTAGAGCTTAAGTTTATTTTGTTGAGAGATATTTAAGTTATATAATTTTTAGTTCAGAAACCTTGTTTAGAAGTCTATTTAAAACAAGGTGATGTTGTTGGAATATTGTGAGACATTTTACAAATATCATAGTTTCACAAGTGAGGAGCAATAAAACAATAAAAGATTAATTGTTTTAAAGTGTTTCAACAAGTAATTATCTTTTTTATTTTAATTTAAGCATAATTAATTTTATTATTAATTAGTATGCATACAAGTATTTTTTATTTTATATCAATTACAAATTTGAATATTTGTTTAGTATATACATGCTAGTATTCTATTATTATTTTGTGTTGAAAACATATTTGTCATTAATTCTGCTTTTACATGCTTAGTTATAAACTTGGATAAACTTTAAGTTTTTTTTAATATCTTTTGTTTGGCATGTCTATAAGATAATAAACTAAATTTCTTTACTTCCTGTTCTAATATATATATATATATATATATATATATATATATATATATATGCTGAGCTGAAGTCATATACGAATTGTACTGGTTAGTGGTTGGAGGGTTATTTTCATACCTCAATTTCTCTATCGGCTACTGCTAGTTGCAGGACAGTTGAGCCATCCTCATCCTTAGAACTGGTAAATCCACTTTCTTTGATTGTCTCTACCAAAAATTTCAAAGCATCTATCTGGTAGTGTTTAACACAGAGATGCAGGATGGTCTCACCTCGTTCAGTCCGGAGAAGAACGGCCTCAGGTTTAGTTTGAACCAATTCTTTCAAGACATCAACTCGGCCTTTGATAACTGCAATATGAAGTGGGCTCTGGCCATCTCGATCTTGAGCATAGCACATGTCAGGGTTGACCAGTAACAGTGCTTTTACTAATTCAAGGTGCCCATTTGCTGTTGCCAAGAGAAGCGTAGATATTCTGCGGAAATCTAGTTCTTTAGCAAACACAGGTGTTTGACTTGAAATATTTCTTTTAAATTCCAAGTGTCCAAGCATGGCAGATATGTGCAGAGGTGTCTCTGCAAAACAATCTCTAGTAAATCCATCAAGAACAAGCTTATCCTCTTCAAGCAATCTCTGCAAAGAATTTGCTTCGGAGGTTAATGGGGTCCCCATAGTTGTTATGTTTAAGATTTCAGTAGTTTAGTTGAATTAATGTCTCAGAAGCTGATGATGTGAAGCCTGCTTATGTGGAGCTGAAAAGAATTTTAGATTTAATAAAACATTTGCTGATTTGAAATTGTCAAAATCTGTTAGGATTGATATAAATCTTTTTTATTTTGTTATGATTTTTTTTTTCTGTTACGTAACAACAACAAATTTAGCTGCTTGTTACTTGCATTTCGGTTTTTTCAAGTTGCTTAAATAAGACCTCTAATGATCAATAAAATGTGAGGAAGTTTCAGAATAAATACGTATTAATTACTGGTCTCTGCATTTTATTCTGTCAAAATCCAACATTGACGAGCTAGATATGAGCATAGAGGAGTTCCCTAAAACATGGTCAGCATGAAAATGAGTGACATGTACGTCAATTGTTGCAGTAATTGTACAAGAAAAGAAAACGAAATCTTGTATTATGAAAGAAATAATTTTGAATTAACATTCATAAAACAAGAAAAAAAGAAGTGACGCAGATAGATGTGGGATTGAAAGGTGATTGTGCTGATTGTAATGAGGCCATTCTAAGGGATTGTGATCAGAATTTCTGCGTTGGCTTGGCTGGCGTACCATATTAGACGTTTTCTTTCCTCGGTGCAAGTGATCCAATCAGAAATAAGAAACATTAGGACGCGATAATATATTAAAGATAAATTTTTTTGAGTTGTTCGAACATCTCCATCTAGCATTTAAGAAACCATAGAAACTTTAGCATTCGATTATATGTTCAAATGAAAGGTTTTAATGTTTCAACTTTACTATTAAGAAATCTTAGCATTTGTCGTCATACATTAAACTGAAAGGTTTTAACGTTGTCAAATCAAGTTGAGTTGTTCAAACTCCCCCCATCTAATGCTATTGCAATTAAGAAATGTTATCTTGAAGCTACTGGTTGTCGATTAAGACAAGGTGCATCATAGATCAGCCTATAAACACTAACAAGGAGCAGAGACCTATTATATGTTAACTTGATCTTGAAAGAAGTAATGAATGTATTTGTTTTAAAGGTTTCAAATAAGTTAGATTTGAAGGATTTATTTGGGCATCAAAAAGAGATCTTAGTACATCCTATCCATGCATAAGAGATGTTCAATCCCATCTTATTTGGGCCTTGAGATGAGGAGAAAACATAATAAAAAAAATAAAAGAATCCAAGCTGACTTAGAAAACAAAGTGACGGCAAGGCTTCTTAATTATGCAAGGAGATTATTTCAACAACTTTAATTGTGTTTCCTAGTATTAGAAGGATCCTAAGAGGTAGCAAAAGAAATGAATTAATACTAGCAATTAAATTTCCTTTCAAAAGAAGTAAAAAACATAAGTCTGAGATCAAAATCCTACTACAACTTGGAAACAACATTAGCGGCTACCTTTCCTTTAGTTTCTAAGATTTATGGGATGCATGGAAGGCTATAAATAAGCATTGAATCAGTTCTGTAATATTTTCTTTCTTTCTCTTCTTCTCACGGCAGAACAAGAATTTAATATTATAAGCTTTATTTTATTTTGTTAACTACAATTCAAGACTTGTTTGAGCTTAATTAATACTTTGTTTTCAATTAGTATCCAAGACTTGTTTGAATCAGGTTATGTGCTTTTTAGTTTAGGGTTTTTGAGTCAATTTTATAAATGGACCAAATCAATCAACTAGGATAAATTCATTAGGGTTATATTTTCATATGTATTTAAACCCTTGTAAATCCTAAAGATGGGACATTTTGATCAATAAGAATTCATAACATTTTTTTTCTAACTTTTGTGAAAGTGATTCTTGCATTTTCAGTTTTTCAACAAACTGAATCTAACTTATTGAAGATTAACTAGCTTCATGGCATCATTCGACTTCATTCCAATAGTGTTAATATCTTGGGACAAGTTTTTATTATGTCACATTCCTATCAGAACTATTTCGGGTTTTCAAGATTAGATTTCAATCTTGATTGTGACTTGTATGACCACGTGATCACGAGATTCGCATCAAATCAGGTAAATCATTAACTGTAATTAAGCAACTCTATCAACCTGAAATTAGAAAGGGTATTCTTCCATGGGCTGATTGAAGTATATATATTTTTGGATTTTTCAGATAATATTGATGGATTGAAACGTAAGCTATCAAGTTCTGTGAATGGAGATGGAACAGATCACTGGGAGGTAATCAGAATGGTGTTTAGTTGTGGTTTTATTGTTGCATGTGCTGAGAGGTTGCAGATTCTCAATGTTTAGGTGGGAGATTGCCTTGGAATGTGGTGGAGGTCTGACTTTGAAACCATGTTGCTTCCATACTTGCCCCATAATGTTAAAGTACCGAAGGTCAGTTCACTGATACTGCTCCTGGAAGTTTTGGTTTCTTAATTCTTAATACTTGTTTCATTATTCAGGAATGCATGAAACTCTACCTTGTGAGATTACCAGAGAGCCGAAAGTTCATTGTACCGAAGAACCTTAAACTGCTTGCAGTTCCTTTATGCCAAGTTCACGAAAATCACAAGGTACAACTCTTTA
>Ga0307517_10006559_pt1 | contig 17207 bp, 22 predicted proteins | sample 23_EM_MG_FD_194515 | JGI IMG/M metagenome (GOLD analysis project Ga0307517, IMG submission 194515) | Populus trichocarpa ectomycorrhiza microbial communities from riparian zone in the Pacific Northwest, United States - 23_EM | ecosystem: Host-associated > Plants > Roots > Unclassified | place...
AACGAGCGTGGAGGAGGGAGCCGGGGAAAATCCCAGACTTGACCATATGTGTGTTCTGATGGCAAGCCAAAATCTTTGGACGCCGTGGGCCGACCAGGGAATATACCCAGCAGGCTTCGGTGGTTGCCCTTGCCCTCGGACTTTTGGCTGGGGCGAGATCGTGGGGCAGATCGGGGGATCTAGTGTTGACTTATCGCCGATAATTCGTGCATAAACGTCTTGCGGGGTCCGGATGTACGTTTTACACATAGTTCGCTCGCCCCAGACGACTGTTATGCTTTAGACAACACAGTACTCCATTCCCTGTTATCATTCTTCGTGCCTTCTCCCAATTTGCCGGGTAGCGTGACGGCGGGGGCGTTACGGGTGACGCTAGTCACGGACGGGACGGGAGCTGGCGCGCGAAGGAGCTGCTCGACGTGTCTCGTCATGTCCAAGGCTCTCAAGTCGGGGGTGCAGGTGGTGGTACGTTGCTCCTTTTCATCTCCGGACGTTATTCGTCAACTAATGGTAATGATAGCGTATTCTGGTTCCTGCTGCCAAAGCAGCACCAACTCCGCTTGTTGGTTCGGCACTTGGTGCGCGTGGCGTCAAGTCTATAGATTTTTGCAAAGAATTCAACGCCCGGACCGCACACATCGAACCTGGCATTCCTATTCCCACCCTTATCACCATCCAACCGGACAGGACCTTCACGTTCGTCACACAGACGCCACCTACGTCCTACTTCTTCAAGAAGGCTGCAAACATCGAGAAGGGCACTGGCAAGCCTGGTCACGAGGTCGTTGGGACGATCAGTCTCAAACACATCTTCGAGATTGCAAAGATCAAGGCCACAGATGATCACCTCAAGCACCTCCGGTTGGAGGCTATAGCGAGTACCGTCGTCGGTTCGGCAAAGACGCTTGGTATCCGAGTGGTACCGTGACCATGTGAGAAGCCCGAACAATTTGCACGCCCACCTGTTACTGAAACTGGTATTTGTTTCAAGCCATCGGGACGAAGGCTGTTCTCCTTTCGGTAGTTTCCGTGATTTTGGTTGGTGACAGATCCCGCGCACGTTCAACTTCAAGAGGATTATTTAGATCAGTTGACCTCGGGATAGCGCAGATGACCTGACCTGACCAAAGTATTTGGCGCTGGGTCACGATCACAGACTCGACTGTACTAGGCGGAGAAGTATCTTATCGATCTTTGTGTCTCTCAGAACTGAGCGGTGAGGCCTGAAGTGGTAGACGGAGGAACGGACCGCCGTCTGAACGGTCTGTAATAGTGCCTGTCCCGTGTACCCGTAATCACAAACTTCAGATTCGCCGCGTATCGAAGGGTGACCTGCAAAAATCCGGGTGCTTCCCTCTCGTGGTCTCACAGGGTACCGGCGTTTCACTTCCGTCATAGTGCTATTGTCATCTACTGTTCTCTCAACAAAGAGAACTACTATTTCAAAAAAAACAATTATCACCATCGAGTCGGCCCAGTGGGTGCCGAAGCATAGCACGGTGCAACGTCAAAAGCTAGGGGGTTAAAGCTGGGAATGAATAGAACATCGGGGTGCGTTCAGCACTCTGTATAAGATCGGCGAGGACGGGGTGTCGTGAGGATGGGCGAGTACTAAGCAGCTGGCACATCCACCCACATTGAAGTCTTCATCAAATGCGAGCTCTGTGCGTCGAGAGCCCTGAGTATCTTTTGAATCTCCAGCTCGTACCTCTCAACCTTTCCCCCGTGATATTGAATCCGTTGCGTTTTCGCCCCCCTTATGAGGCTCTGCTCGATTTCACACATGATCCTGGGGTTGCTTTGTGGGAAGCAGAGAAGGCGAAGGGTAACCTACACACCTTTCCGAATCCACCAGTACCATCCAAACAGGTCCATTGAGATCACCCACATTCTTCCCTTGGATTGCGGTCTTCAGCGCCTCACATACGTGGAAACAGTATTCAGACAGTTGCACGAACTCCTTGTCAGCAGTCTTGTCCTGGTTAGACCATCAACGAGAGCTCACAGATGAACGCAGAACGAGAGTACTAACCCGAACCAAAACCATGATAGCGCTTGCTGTCCTGAAGACCTCCTGTGCGTGGGAGGCTTCGACTGCGTTTCTGTTCAGGATATTGATTCTGTGGTCGAGGACCGACACTTGGACGTTGCATGTGCGTGCTGCCACTATCACTGGCTGGCTATGAACGAGGGCCTGAGGTTCAGATTGTGGCTCCTTAGAAGGTTGAGTAGCGACTCGAGGTTCTTCCTGTGGTGATTCAGCACACTGAGGGGACGGTGCGCTCGAACGGGTTTGTGGCCCAAAGGCGGTTTGCTGCTTGTGAAACTGTGGCGAAGCTCTGCCGGAGTCGTAGAGCTGTACGGGGTCGAGTGGAATCATAGGGACGTCTGGCTAAGGCGAAAACTTTCAGAGTTTAATAGATAGATAACGGAAAGGCAGATTTCCACGTGCCTTGTTCGACCCTCGAGGGTCGGAGGTGAGTCAACAGCATATTTTCTCCGTGAATGATTCTGCCCACTGAAAAGAATGAGACGATGAGAATACACTTATGGTGTGAGCTGACCTCCATTTTCTTCCACCACAATATTCGGCCTCTTCGTGGCCAATAGAGATGAGATGTCGTCCGAACTACCCGCCTGCCCAGAGATCAGGTTTTGGAGTTCTATATCTGTGGATGACCTACCACACGAATCTTCGTCAGGTCTCGATGGTGCATTAATACAGATATAGCGTTGGAGTTCTTCCGTTGAGAGGGTTGAGTAATCTGACGGCGACACGAAGAAGAGGATTACCTCGAATACGTAATCTGCAATGGGATCCCAGTAGTCATAGTCCCCCTCAGAACCGGTGTCGCCCGCGGTAGGGACCGATCGCCGTCCGAGATATGCATCGTAACTCTTGGTATGTTCAGGATCGTATTGGACTGCCAACTCCGGAAAGGTGTCCCCCCTGTTATCCCCTGAGCCGAGATCGTGTGGTCCCGCACCGGCCCGAACAACTTTGGGAAGCATCGGCATCCATTTTCTCCAGCGCATGGTGTAGTACCGAAGGAAAACGCATTGATTGAACTCGTTGATGATACTTCCTGCGTCTCCCGATGGCGATGAGGAAGGGTCCGGGACCTGTTCGCGTGGGGAGGAACTGCGCTGATGTGGCCCATCGGTAACGTAGACTTGGTGTTTAGTGCGCCACGTCCCCTGAAAAGGAGAAGAGGTGCAAGTGAACATTGGAATAGCGATAGTGTCGTTGGATTCGAAGAGATGACCCCTGTTTGAATATGCCACCATCGCAAAATCCTTTGTCATGTCGAATCCGGATACGAGAAAGGGACGAATGTCGTTTCCATACTGCTTATGGCGGGCGAACTCGACCCAAGACTTGTAGTGGCGCTTAGTGTACGTTTCGAATGCGGTTTCCAACGAAGTATCTTCTGAGATTGTTTGATGCCTTGTTACCAATGCTGCACCACGATCGCCGGTGAGCTCGAATGAGAAATTTGCATCATGTTTCGGGAGTCTAGATAGCACTCTTGTGTAAACGATGGAGGGTGATTCAAGGAATGGGCCTACTTGGTCGTACGTCCCGCGGCATCAAGACCAGCCCCGACTTCTCGAATAGTTGACGTATGAAGACAACCGGGTGGTCGCGGGTCGCGGGGTTCCAGAGTTCCAACGTCCAATTGCTTGAATGTTGTGGGAACATCGTCTCCCAGCTGCCGATCTCCCAACGGGGAGCCAGCGGAGAACAACAAATGAAATTTTCCACGGCGGAGGAAGCCCACGTCTCCGATGTTGATACGTGTGTAGTTGGGTATGGGTGCGGGTTCCCTAAGTTCCAAATCATTAGATGGCATCCACAACGATTGACAAGATGATGCATTACCAGAGGGCATCGCCGTAACAAAATACGTCCATTTCTCTGTGATAAGAAACCCCAAGTGTCAGGAGGTCGGCGTGGATGCGAAAGTCGGATTCGAAAGTTTACTCCTTGTATATCATCCATCCTGGTTGAGGTGTGCGTCCCATGGGAAAGGTTGTGGAGTGAATGATGGAGGATGAGTCTGCCAGAGAAAAGGCGCCCACGCTTCAAGTTGGCGGTTTATCTTGTCGATATCGTGCCGATACTGGGTCCGGGCGTGAATTTTGACCATTGATGATTGAATACGGCGATGATGCAACAGGGCCCCGGACTGGTGACTTGGCGTGTTCTTGATCCTTTTGCCCCGCATCTTTCTACACTACCGTCAGACGGACCCACGCACGGAAGGGATACTCAAAGCCTACCGCACCAGCCGACCCGTCTTGTACTCTCATCGTCGCTGGAGATGGCACAACCTCCGTCTTAGCCTCAAGGGGAAATTCAAGAGCTCGCAACCACTCAGTTCGACCCGAAGTGTTGCGCCGACCCTGTTTTATGACGGTCAAAGCATCGACGATAACCTTACGCCACACTGGTCTCCATTCTACCCTCAAAGAATTCTTCAACCCACTGAGGACCAACGGCTCGCGCGCCGGTTTCTCCACTTTGTACCGCAGGGAATCGAGCGACTTGGACCGGGATTATGCAGGCAGGTACGACGGGAACTTTGGACACCACCCCCATCTCCGTGAGTCGTCCCATTTTCGTCTTCGTCGCTGGAAACTGAACCCAGAGGTATCCAGGCTGGTATGTTTTCTGCAGTCAGTGCGATGTTCGTCGCCAGCGTCTAACCAAAACTCGAACAGGATCCAAACGATGCAACCACTGTTTACATGCAAATCCTTATCCACACCATGAATAACAACCTCTTCCCCGACGTAGGCTCCAGCTCCGCAACCTGGACCGGTCCTCCTCGAAAGTTTGTTGTTATCCAGTCATTGCTCCACGCGAGTCCCGCGACGCCCGGAAGGCAGTGGGCCGACCGTTATCTCAGGAACCGCGGAAGTTCTGTTGCCGACAAGTCGGGACAAGAAGCGCAAACTGGATGGGCTTGAAAAGTGGCACTTCTACATCACCATCGAGAGTCTTCCAGTGATGCTTCAATTCGCCTTGCTCCTGCTCGGGTGCGCCCCATCGGTATATCTCTGAATCATCAGCCGCACCGTTTCCTGGGTCATCCTTGCCTTCATAGCCGTCGCGTACGTTTTTTTCCACCCTCACTGCGACACCCTAATACAACTGTCCCTACCAGACCCCGTTTTCCTTTCCATCCTCATCCAAACCCTCCCAAGATACCTGAAACACGGCGATTCCACCTTCGCCCGCTCGGTGCAGTATCGTATGAGATCGATTGCTGAAGTCCACTCTCGTTCTGTGAAGAAGCTCGGAGAGATCCTCCAACAGCTTCGTTTGGAATTCGGAGTGCGCCGCAGAACTTCGGTTGCACTCCGAATGCATTGGGGAGAACGGGGCAGATACAATTCACCACGGTGGGACCACCCGCCTGGTTCTCCGGGAAATTGACTGGGAGGCCCGTATAGCAGACGCGCGTTACATCTCTTGGATGCTCAATTTTACCACCGATAGCGACGCAATCTTGTCCGCGGTCCGGTTCTCTGCGACACTCGTGCGGTTTGGCTCTGAAGATCTTCCATATATTCGCGTCCGGGTGGCTCTCCTCACAAATGGAGACCGTCTCAGGCGAGAGGGTAAGTTCTTCCAAGCATTCGGTGACCCGTTCCAGGTTATACTGACTGATCTTCCTCTCCAGGACAGGAATCCTGCGGGTACAGCCGATTACGAGCTCATGACGGCTGCGGTTGTTCTCATCGAGTTTTCGTCGTCAGACCTGTGGCGGAACCACCCCCGCCCCCCCCCCGAACTTCAGCGTTCAATGTTCGTTCTCGGGTTCGGAGTCCGTCAACCTGGCCTGCACAACCAATGCCTCCCTCTCCACCGTCAGAACATCTCCTGAAACGACGCCCTCACTCGCCTCAAGGCCCCCCGAACCAGTCCTACAAATGGAGCTGGGGGTTCCAACATGGTCAGCGAAGATGAGAAACATAGAAAGTGGACTCACGTGAACTTCTTGAACATCTGCTTGCGGATGCTCGTGGTCGTCTCAGGTTTCAACGCAGCCTACTTTCGAATACAATGCTCAAAACACAGGGGGAGACAGCGATGATGGGGGGAATGATGGTGTGGACCTGCGAAATTTAGCAAGTACTAGGAGTTAAGTACGGTGGTAGCTTACATAGGCGATTGTAACTCCACTGAGATACACAGCGAACGACAATGAGGAGAGATATTATTGCGAAGATGGGAGGCAGGATAAGGGGTCCTTCCATATGCTGGATAACTGGAGAGCGGGCGGCCTCCGACGGTCAATTACCGCGATAAGACGCATACGAATGCTTTTTGAAGACGAATGCGGCGGAGTATCTCTGTGTGACTGCTTGCGAAGACTGGTATATGGACTCTGGAAAGTCATTGAAAGACGTGCCAGACATATGCATGTTTGGGGGCACCTATTGGCTAGTTGTGGAAGGAGAAGAAAGGAAGACAAGGTTACTGCGATCCGCTGCTCATATACAGCGTCTTGCATAGTTCTCAGGCGGATCAATCAACCATCCGAGACGATCAAACGCAAGAGGGAACAGGTTTTGGGAGGTGAGGGAACGTTACATGGGTGATTTGCGGGCGGTAGTAAACGCGGCGTGTTCATACAAATTGCAAGCAGTACAAGCGACAAGGCAAACCCGAATATCTACATGAGAGGAAAGGATCAACCGGACAACATATTCAGGCACTCAACTATTTCGTAGTACAGTACTCATCTTCCTGCTTCTGCACCCGCAGTTCCCTGCGTACCGGGACCGGGGGCTCAACCTACTTGACCGTTACCCCACACCAAGTACCGTTTAACAGGAATCTCGGATCAGGGATCCGGGGCAGAGCAGTGTGAACCTGGTTCGGACGTTCTACACGAAGTTTTTAGTTTAACAACTTGCAGGGCTCTGATCTGTCGCACCTTGTCATTTCGTGTAGCGCACTACCTCCGCCGAATGGCTCCAGACGGTACGTACAATTCATCCACGTTGCGGTCTCCCGAATTATAAAAAAACCATTTCCACGCGGCTGACGCCACGCAAACGCATGCCGTTAATGGGGAACACGACTCTGCATGCAGTCAATAAGGAACACACATAACCACATGCCTTGTTGCAGCGTGTTTGTTAGGATTCGAGCGTTCATAGTGGCAGAAGTGGTTATATTCGTAGTTGGACGTATGATGCGTGCCTGTTCGAAGGCGTGTGGTTAAACCAATGGGACAATGGCGTTGTGACCATAAAGTTTACATCAAGAATCGACGACCCAAATCTCCGGCTGGAACGACCCCTTAGAAACAGACACGAGCCGGACCAAATACATATTATCCAGGCGCATGCACCCTTTCCCGATTTTCCATCGTTGATCGGCGGATTTTTCCATAGGATATCCCTTGGGTCTAGTGATGAGCAACAACGGCCGGGAATTTTCGCTGATGAAACCTACAGCCATAGACTCAAGATAGTGGTTGAGTTTCTTGGCAACCTCGTATGCGAGTTTACTGCGAGTTATCCGGGCGCGATCCCTCGTCCAGCCTAAGGTAGAAATCTGCCCTCTTGGTCAGCACGCAACAAGAACGGGTGGATGATTCTCACCTGAGCTGAGCGGTTTGGTGGATACCCAGGGAACTTGAAACAATGTCAGTTCCGATGCGATGTGAGAACCACAGAAACCACCACACCAGAAGCCTACAAGAAATAACTCCAGATGTTTTTTTGAACATTGGATCATCCCGGCCGTCGAGCCCCGTAATTTTTTTGCGGAGTGCATCTCTCATATTTATTCCAGGAAGGCCGTTTATACTGAATGAAATTGACTTCAAGGGTTTGAAATCCCATTGGCTACGGCCATGGCCGTAAGGCATCTGTGGGACTTTATCCCAGGTAGGTGCGAAGGTTTGTGCCGGGGGTGGAGGTGGGGGTGGAAGTGGGGGTGGCTGTGGTGTTCACGAAATGAGAAGGTCATCGAGAAAATGCCCCGAGAAAACACACCTGGGGGATGACAGGGAGCTCCAAATGCGGCTGTGCGAGATCAATTACCGATGAACTCATCCCACTGACATTGTTCCATTGGGTTGCGGAGATCTGTGAAACCAGATTCTTAACACGGTGGGGTTGAGAGTAGATGGAGGGCGCAATCCTCACGCTATTCTCAAAAGGCGCGGTTACGGTCTGAGGGAGGTCCGTCCAGGAGTCGAGGGAACTATGGATTTGGAGATTATGTATTTTGGGCATCCACCGAGGCACATCGTAGGGAGCTTGGGTCGATAGCGTTCTCAATACAGGTTCCGTGAAGAAATTTTGAGGGGGTTGGAATCCAACATCCAGCAAAGCAGGGGCAACGAAGGGAAGCGAATCCTTGGAGGTGAAGTCCGGTAGGTACGGAACCTAAATTCTGAGGACGGTTGACGGGGAGTGAATGACGGAGGTACTTACAGGACACCGGCCAACAACGGCGGACTCGTCGAGTAGATGATTGAAGGTAGTGGAATCCTGTGTTTGAACCATGACGTTTTCTTTCGTTGTAGTGGGGGCTCTGATGCAACGAGACTCTTTATATTTCCCATAGATCATCCCGCCCTCTGCTCAACGGTAGCCGCTCCCTCATGACCACTCCAAAGTTCGTTCGATTCAAACCGTACGGGCCACCGGTAGAGCCCGAACGCCCAGGGTTGTTAATCGCCACAGACGGTAACATCAGAGAAGAGGGTTCCAACAAAACATGAGGACACTGTTAGGGTTCCAGGGAAACACGAGGACGCTGTTAGGGCAACAGGAGAATCGTTGGATCAGTTGTTGGGAATCCGCGTGGATGAGGCCAGGATATGGGGAACTCTCACAAATACAACGTAACCCAGAGATGAACCCCAGGTGGCTCATGGACCTTGGCAAAACGTGTATAAGATTACCGGCCGCATGGATCAACTCGTTTCATCCCGACTGGGAGGGGCAGGCGATTGATGCACGAGCGTGAACGCTCGTTACCCCGAACACCCACGCATATTGTGTCTACCTGGCTCTTACTAGTTCTGTGGGGGTGGCCGTAGGGTAGGGATGTGGGGCGGTAGAAGCGCACAGGGAGTGGAATATGGTAAATGTGAGAGGGACAGAAGGATGGAAGGCGAAAGGGAGGTAAGGGTAGGGAGGTACGGGAGGGAAGTAGGGGTATGGAGGTGCAGGAGGTAGGTGCGGGTAGGGAGGTACGAAGTACGAGAAATCGGTCTACGTAGACCGCGGTGACTTATAGCCATTCCAATCTGCATTTGTTTGGTGTTGTTATCCCATGACGCTCGTTCCCCATCATTTGCAATTTGCCATTTGCAATTTCCCAACATCGCACACCCACGAGGCACGCCGTAACACCATCTGGTCCGCTCCTTTCCCCACTCAGAAATTCGATAGCATTCTCGGTTATATGGAAAACGGGCTTGGTCCCTTTCTCATCGTCTTATCGCCCAACGTGGACGACCGGAGCACCCGCTCTGCGTCAATCCACGTTGCCAGGTCTCCGACGATCTGGTGTCGCCCCTTGTCTGGATCGAGCGGTAAAGTAGAGGTCGAGGGATCCTAAGGATGCGCACCCTGAGCTCGTGTGCGGGATCGTTGACCAGGAAGTGGGAGAAGTTTTCATCGATGCCACGCGATTTCAGGCCAATTCCCAGCTGGCTTGTTCGGTTCGACTGTGGTTTCGTAGCACCATTTTTGAATATCTCACGCTAGCATTTAGGCGGGTGCACAGCCGAGAGTTTCAAAAAGCAGCCAGGAATCCAGGCTACAGAAGAACCTGTCAATCCTACGTTCCCAACGAGGATTCTAGCACGAGGCAGGACTCACGTCGAAAGAACTCGTTATCGACTTGGTTGAACATTTGGCGTGGGTTGTTGAAGGGTTCGATGTGAGGGCCCCTGACCCAGCAAACTATAGGGGGGAAGAGAGGACCAGGGCTCAGCGCTCATCAGCGAGCCCCAGCACCCCCTTGTTTTGTGCGCCGGTTCGCGTCCTCTCGCTCGCCGACAAATGTTTAAAAAAAACTTGGTGTGATTGTACAGAAAACAGGTAGTTCTGATGTAACCAGAGCCTTCTGGTATGACTCTAATGGAGGCGAAGGACCTCAAACAATGTGCCAATCGCAAATAAGTCTGGGTCTCGGTCGCAATCACTCCACCTCACACCTCGGCGTCGTTGCCCTATGGTTGTCCTCTGCTGCGTCAGTTTCTTCAGGTATAAAGCATCCCAAGCGTCGATACTAGCCCTCCTCCCGCGCGCGCACCTCGGCGTACAGTCCGAGGATATGCCAAAAAACGCACCGGAAGGCGGATCACAAAGCGAACTATTCTACTCACCCGACGGTCCGTCAAAGTTTCGGGATCCCCAAAGGAGAGGGAATGGTCGAGAAAAATAGCTCGTTGGACAAACGCCTGAGCTACTACGATAGCTTACTGTTTGCCCATCGCCCTGGATTTGGCGGATCATGAGTGGAGTCGCCACGGCACGCACGCATACGTTCCGTCTCAGCTTCTCGAGTTCGTGTTTTCTTATTCAGTGCCGACGAGAAGTCTCGTCCTATGGGTGGAGCACACCGATCTCGATGAAGACAGTCAATCGTTTAGAACGAGGAATTTTTTGTATAGCTCAATCCCTACTACCCGTGTTCTACGGAGCACAATGTCTTGTACTTGGAGAACGTCACCTTGGTGTCCTGCAACCAGGCAGGCCACGCGCGTATGTATTCGGTATAGATACCCAGTCTGTCACTGCAACAGCGCAAAAATGAATATTTACACGAGAGGAAAGAATCAACCGGCGGACTACACATGACACTCAGCCGCTTCGTCGTACTCACATCAGGAAAAGGAGCCACGATACCGTTCTTCATCGGCATCATCGAGAAGGCTCGTACTCAACGTATCCAAAATATTTGAACAACATCAATATCGAGTAGGCATATTATTACACGGGCGCGACTCGTGCCAAGTGAAGACCTTGGATGATGACTGCCCTGTGAATGACTGAAATCATCCGCATTGCTGACACGTGCCACGGGTTGGTCCTCACATTGGCCTTGAGGAGAGGGGACCAGTCGCGGGCAGCGCCCGGTGTGCTCCGCTTAGATGCCTTGGTGAGGGATTCGGCCCGGGGCGTCGGGTCGGTGCATACAGGTAGCTGTTATAGGGGGCATAGAAAGGCACACTTGTATTCATGTACGTACAGTCGTACATACAGCTCTGCGGGTCTACGGAGGGGCCGATTCTATCCGCTTGTTCAGCTTATTTCGGGACGGCGTGAGATTCCTCTAGGCGAGTGGGTGAAAAGGCCGCTCCATGAGACAGGTGTCCACGAACGCGCGCCGGAGTGGGCTCGGTCTTAGCCGTACTTATCACATTGGTCAACCAGCGGACTTCCGTGAAAGAGAATGAATTGACCGGCCAAAAGATACAATCCCGGTCCAGGTGAGCAAAATTGCAGTCGTGAGTTAATATAGAGTTTTAAGGCAAGCTCCGGAGATAAACGGTAGCATACCTTCGCTAGGAGAGTCAACGAATTCTCCTAGATCTGGCACTGTGGAAACCCCCTCGAAATCTGCGGCAGCGAGCATGTCAGTGATAAGAGAGGATAAAACTGTGCGGGGATCCCTGAAGGGCCTTTGTACCTCATCACCAACGTTTGTGATGGTCGTGACTTTGTGAGGAACTGAAAGGGGATTCATTTTGAGAGTCCTAAGGGCGATTCCGAAGGACCCCGCACCGGTGGACCCGAACATGCGGAGACCTCGCAGCAGGCTGAGCGCCGGACAAAACTACAACAGATCTTTCGGCGATCATGGCGGGGTAGCGCAGGCTATCAAAAACCCACTCATTGCTAACACCGCATATAAACCAAGAGCACGATTCACAGCACCTCTAGTACGGGATCGCATGGGATCGAGCGATGGGCGTATGGGACATCCCGAGTTGGCTGGTTCCGACGTCCCGTTTATAGAGCGGCGTGCGCGGGCTCTCACCTCGGGAGTATGAAAGTGTCTGTATTCGTGATGGTGTTCTTTCGCGCGCCGAGTTCGCGCCGAACAAGTTCGAGTCTATGAACAGATATTTCGTGCAGGTATTGGGGGAGCTCGGCCTCCATCACCGGGAGCTTGGAGTCCCTGGATAACCCCGACTGCCCAATTACGACAGTGACGGATACAAAGCACCCACCCCCGGCATATTTATTGTGAGCTCCGAGCCCAACATCGCGTCGCGGTGGGCCGACGGTGAACTACAGGGACGTACCTGACTCGCTTAGTCGCGCCAAATTCATGTGGATGACTGCACCGTGAGGCGTAGGAGTGATGTGAAGCCCGCGCATTGATTCTGCGGGCGCGCAGCTTTGGTATTGGTGTCTGGAGAAAAACAGGTTTTGAGGGTGGGGAATCGAAGCGACGCAATTCACTTCAGGTTTCCACCGGGCGAATGGATCGTCTCCTTCGTCCCGAACCTCGGTCCCGGTAGATTGACTTATTGTCAGGGACCTCCGTTCGCCGTCGGTATCATTATCTGGATTTGGAGCGAGTTGTATGTGAGCTTCATGGCAGATGAGCTGGCAGCATCAGCAAAATCCCCTGCCGACGAGATGCCGAACGGAAGTGGGGAAACCAAACAGCTATAATACTTGCTGGAGTAGAAGTGGAGGCACAGAACAGCGTATGCATACCACAGAGCCTCGGACAGGACACGAAACGTAGCCCTGAGCCCGGTGGTACCGGTACTATGAGTGACTGGTTTGGGTCGGACCGGTAATCACCTTATGTCATCCGGAACTTTCCTGATCCGGAACTTCGTACTCAGTCACCACCACTTCGATGTTTGGTGGAACAATTTTTGGTACCCTGATGGGACCCAACGCCCTATCCGCTTTTATAGATGCTGGTACCCGATGCCACACGACAGAGTGCCTGGAATATTTTGCTGATTTTGCTGCAGACCGCAGAGCCCGCCGACCGCCCCAGCCAGGCATACCCCTGTACGGTCTCACCTACGACCCTTTCCCAGGCGGTCACTACATCCACCCATTCCACAGTGGGGAGTGGGATCATTCTAGTGATAAGGGCAAGGAACGCCCTAGAACGGTGGGGTTTCCAGGTGCCACCCCTAGACTCTGCAATTTGACCGGAAAATTCAGGTCGTTGAAATGAAGATGTGTGCCCTCTCGAATGGCATTCGGGAGAAACCCGACTGGTGGGAAAAGATCAAGGATCCGGCTCTCGTCGAGAAATGGAAACGAGAAGCGCTGAATCAACAAAAAGACGAATATCGGATCCGGCGGCTCACAAAAAGGATGGTAGCTATCCCCAGTGTTTTGCGGTAGTATGGGAATAACCTCGTTTGAAGATCAACTATGTGTTCCAAGAGTTGTATGGCTACGCGTCCATTCGAGACCCCGACACCGGAATCGAGGTAGGCTCCCGTCCGTCCTTTCTCGTCTCTGTTTACAAACGCTGTATTGTTAGGTCGGACCATGCGAACGCATCTGGAGGTCTGACTCCCTGATCCCGAGCGACCTCCGAGACCAGTTAATCGCTGCGGTTTCCCCTCTCGAGAACGTTCCGGATGCAGAGAGGGACTGGCATCCCAATTCCGACAACCAAGTCCTCGATCTCGTTCACCCTTCACTTTACCCGATCGTCTACAACCGCACGTTCATCAAAGATCCGCGGAGGGGTAGATGCGGGGTCTTGAAACCTCCAGGCCGTAGGGGGGGTAACCTCTCGATGAAATTCCAGTGGCTGCCTTCGGACTTTGCTGTCGCGGAGGATGGTACCGTCACTCTCGCTTCCCCTTACGTCAACAACGTCCATCCGCGGAAGCACGCCGCACTGGAATCTGCGATCCCTAAGCTGCTGGAACGTGCAGTTCCTTTGTGGGAACGTGTGCTCTCGGATCTGCGTCGACCCCTACTCCCCTTCAGGGTAGATTCAACATTCAAGGGTACTCCGCCTGATTGTTTATTCAAGACGGCCGACGAACCCTGTCTGACCGACGATGATGAAGAGGAAGAGTACGTTGCGGATAGAGATGCGTGGCTCTCTAAGAAAGATTTGAAGCTACCGGATGTCAGGGAGAAATATACTGGAAATCTCGATGTGATGAAGACGCCGACCGTTTCATTGAAGGGGACCAGAATTCAATGCATTATAAAGCTTGCAAATATCGTCCTGACCCCTGAGAAACCGGAATATCCTGGCGGTAGGTGGCGTGTGGAAGGTGGGTGGTTCTGAACCATATGTCAACCCTTTTTGGCTGTGACGATTCACCTGCACTTCCTAGGGATGGAAAACGAACACATTGTTTCCAGTTTTATATATGTAGATCTTTCATCCGTTCGCGACCCCTTGACCCTATGCTGATTTCACGCGAAGTACTACGACTGCGAAAACATCACGTCGTCACGGCTGGCGTTCAGAAGGTCAACGTGTGAACCAGAGTACCACAAAAAAGACGACACAACATGCATGCGTGTCCTATATCAGATGCATGTGTAAGTCAGTCTTCCATTGACGTCATCCACAGACTCGCTGAGACTATCTCTACCTGTCCCAACCAGCGGAGACAGCTGTTTGCAGGAACTTGGAAGTGCAGAAACTATTCAAGGTCGCTGTGTCGCGTTCCCGAACATCTACCAGCACCAAGTCCAACCTTTTCGTCTCGAAGACCCGACTAAACCCGGATATAGCAAGATCTTTTTCGTCTTCCTCGTAGACCCAACGTACACCATTCCTTCCGCTACCACTGTCGCACCCCAGCAACGTGAAATAATCCGGGAAGCGATGTTGGGGATGGATGACTCCTCGTGGTTGGGGAGACTGCCTGCTGAACTGATCGACATGATCTCTGGTGGGAATGATGGGACGATGTCGACAGCTGAGGCGGAAGCATATAAGTTGGAACTCGTGGATGAAAGGACAGAGTTCGATAAGTGGAGCAATGACAACTATTTTGCCCAAGAGTTCTGTATGTGGTACGTTCTCGTCTTTTTGTGTTCTTACCCCAAGAGATCGCTAAAACATCGAACCCCAGGGGTACTGATTTCTGATATCTGTCTCAAAATCTTTCGCTCTTACTGCCTAAACCCTGTATCGTGCCCCAAGCCCAAATCACGGACGTGGGGCACTCCATGAACGAGTGATTATAAATGCACATTGCAAGCACTGAGCTTTGTCCCCTAATGACGTCGAGGACATCTCCACATTTAACGTTGGTTCAGAAAGCTAACGGGAACCAAGGCAGGAGTAATCTTTGCTCCAGTTGGAGAGAACCTCTTTGGGGCTCGGTTGGCAGCAAGAGTGGATTCGACCGCGTTCCGTGCGTCTGAGCAGGTCATGTTTGTTTTTCACGAAGACGGAGCAGCCGAGATGAGGCCGTTCCGGACCCTGCGCATCTTCTTTGAGGCCGGTATGTTACGGGTTCATTTTTTGGAGATGAGAGGGCATTACATGGACGATACACGAGCGGTACACTAGTAAACGCGACGCGGACATACAAAATACATATACACGTAGTACAAGCAACAACGCAAAATCGGACACACGAGAGGAAAGAATCAACGGGACACGGTTATGGCCTTACCCTTGAACTGATCCCAATTCTTCATGGCGTTCTCAGCAATGAAATGTGCAACCTCCTCCCTCGAAATCGTATAGGTCCCGCTCAACTCGGGACCTCCAACCCTATACTTCGGCTTCTCCTCATCCTCTTTCTTCTTCGCCTCGGACTCGTCGCCCGCGCCGGCCTGGGTCGTGGCAGGGGTAGGGACTGATTTCTGTTTCGACTCTGCGAAGATGGGTAGCCGAACAACCAAGACCTCGAGAGATCCAGACGAAGGCAAACCCTTCCGATCTTGCCAATTGACTCCATCCACGGTCGTGATGTCGGCTCGGGGTTCCTTATCGATCCATTGCCTCCCACTCCCATGCGCAAGGACACGTTCCAATCCGAGTTTATCAGCATGTGGCGCCCGAAGGAGATACGCGTACAGCGGTTTGTACACGAGTGGGATGGGTGAGTCTTTCGTCACCCCGATTGAAGTGACCGCGATGAACCTGGGTCGAGGGGTGGATTCGGGCATGGTACAGAGAACGCTGAGGATGGCTTGTGTCGTGATGTTCGGTGGATTGATCGTAAACCCTTTCGTGAGCTTGAAGGAGGCCATGTCGGGCGTAGCACCTAAGAACCGACAATCAGAGGGGACATCTATAACCTACACTGAACCGGCCGCCACCCACCGATAGTGAACACGACGTAATCGACCGCCCTCCCAAAATCAGTCGCCTTCTCCCAAGCACGTTTCACATCCTCCGCAACCAATGCGTCTCCTTGGACAAGTTGAGCCCTCCCGGACTCGACGTGAGATTTCATTCGTTCATCGTTATCAAACACGGTCGTGTTCCGTAAGAGAAGAGTCGCGGAATGATTTTGATCTGTAAACGCCGACGGGTATCAGCACGCGACCCCTATCGTCCTCCCGACGGAGGTCAGGAAAGAGACCCACTGAGTAGCCTCAGGGTTGTGAAATACCCGATATTGCGAGATCCCCCAAAGACCAGAATGTGCATCGGTGTGGTTAGTAGGTTGACGAGTAGCGAGTGGAGCAAGTAGAACGAGCACGGGGCTTGGAATAGGGGGTTATACAGTGGATGACAGACCAATCCCTATGGACCGATACCTATATATATACGCGCATCCCTCGTGCCGTCACATCCCATGGCAAACCTCCAAATCGATAGCAGAAAGAGGATCACAAAGCGTCGGCCGAACAAAAAAAGGGGGCCGCGGGGTTCACAATGAGCGCTGGGACCAAGCCGGGTCGACTTTCGTCACTATCCACCCAGAGCACGGCCGTCGGCCTCCGCGGAACGGCAAACGGTAAATACCCCCTTACCTGGACGCCAAGTTACATTCCGCTCTGGTTGACGTGGCGCACTGCGGGTCTCAAGCACCGGAGAGTTATATCGAGGCAGAAAGTCGAGCGGACTGGGCGATCGGCGCGTTGGTGAATATGGATCGGCAGACCTGGAATAGATGCCGAGGCGCTGACAAAAAATTCTGACCAAGATCATCTGCTGCGGCAACTGCGCTCAACGCTCCCGCCAGGCACAATCTGTCAAACTCGACACAGCACTGAGGTAGCGAGTGTGCCGAGCAATT
>Ga0307517_10006560_pt1 | contig 17204 bp, 17 predicted proteins | sample 23_EM_MG_FD_194515 | JGI IMG/M metagenome (GOLD analysis project Ga0307517, IMG submission 194515) | Populus trichocarpa ectomycorrhiza microbial communities from riparian zone in the Pacific Northwest, United States - 23_EM | ecosystem: Host-associated > Plants > Roots > Unclassified | place...
TATTGATCTTTATTTCTTCGACAGATTCAATGGGCAGTGAGTTGTCGTGTCCTCTGAACGTTTTACTACTTCAATTTCAAGTGTTGATCTCTTTTTTTCCGTCCCAGGCGCGGGAAATGTACTGGCAAGTGCGATCCCTAAAACCCCTGCTCCGGCCGCTCCTGCCGCTCCGGCTGCACCAGCTGCTGCAGCCCGCCGAGCGGTTCAAGATCGTGAGTGGTTTTTCTAATCCATGTCGAGGTGGCTGATAGGGTAACCATTGCGTCCATCTTCTCAGGCGATTAGGTGCATCGGATATCTTCGGTGGTCAGATATGGGGCTGCTTCCTTCTTCCTGGTCTCGAGTCTCGACATTTGTTCAAAATTTCTTTCCTTATCTTATTTATGCCTGTGTACCTGTTTCAACCATTATACACCTTTCCCCTCATTCCAATCAACGGCTGCAGCTTAGAAATTTTTGAGATAATTCGACGGCCTTTGTATTATCGGAGTCCCGTGGACGAGATTGAGTTGCGCTTTGATGAGAATTAAGGATGCGTGTATACACAAATTTTATTACGGAAAATAATATCCTTTTCTAAAACCGACTCAACGTTCACATCATCCTACCCTTTCGACCACACCCGCGCATCTGCAAACGCCCTCTCCTCCAAATCAATCTCCCTACTCTCCTGCGACAGCTCACAAGGCGAACAGAACAGCGAAGCAGCGAAATCCCCAATGTAATCGCCCTCGATATCAAATCGTCTGCGAACCGCAGCCCTATTCGGTATCTTGAATTAAATAACGAGTTGTCAACAAACCTTCAAACCATCCAAAGAAGCCCACACGAGCTCACTCACTTGAATCGCCCATCCGAACAAACAAAAAGCGGACATGCACGCGTGTATGGCGCAGTCGTCTGAGCATGTGTCCCCCCGTTTAGGATGTACCCTCTCCTCTGCGTATAGATGTTCGATGCGGCTCTTGTTCCTCCCGTAAATGATACATGGGCACCAGAGGGCTGCGCAACCTAAAGAAGAAAAAGGAAAAAAGCGACGTTAGCAATCTTTCAACCAGCATTCGCAGATGAATGAGTTGGAACGGAGAACTCACAAGTTCCTAAATTATGGTCGCAGAACATACACAGATCGCTGCTCCAGTCGCGTTTACCATCGGAAGAGTAGGGCATACGCTTCGCGTTCCGGTTTCCGATGCGGCGCTTAGGACTCATCGGGGGATGGTGGCCAGGTTGTCGGGAAACGGTGGTTTGTTTCAGGTGTTCCCGCTTTTCGTCGGTTTCGGAAATCCATGGGTGTGGAGGAACAACCGACTGCCTCGGCGTCGGTGCTACTTGAGATCCCAAGGGCTCATGATGGGGATAGTGCCATCCAGGGTTCGACCGCTCGCTTCGAGGGTATTGAGAATCAGCAGGCGTGAATGTGCTCTCCTTTTGCTCGTCAATCAATGGTAGACCATGTTTATCGAGACCTGGAGGACCCCGCCGGCGAGGTCTATGGTATTGCGAGGAACTTAGACTCGGAGCACCTACTTGCACCATTGATGCAGTGGATCTCATGCTGGAGGGATATTCGCCAGGTTCGTCGAAATGGATATGGGAGGACAAAAGGGAATTAGGGGCGAAAGCGTACTTTCCGCTTCCGGTCGTTGACACCCCCGGCCTCATAGGCTGGGGATGAGGGGAAGAACGATATTGTGATGCCGTATGTGGAGCGCTATCTTGCGAATAGACGGAATAAGAGGAAAAAGAGCGTCGCAACGATTGACTAGTCGGGTCCCAGTACATAGCTGGAGGATCAGGGCGTTTCCGACGACGTATCTGCAATGGTTTTGTCGATTGCAATGCCCTTGTAGGCGGTCGCACTATCCCAACACCGAAATCGTGGACATCCAGCGGTGGACACTGAGCGCTCTCTTCGGCATCTTCGGGACCTGGAGCTTCGAGAAAGTTTCGAACGGAAAACCTATCAGGAACGTCATAATCGTGATAACTCGGGTGTGGATTATGGAAGACGCGGGGAGGTGGGGAGAGGATGCCGAGGTAGTTGATGTCTAGTTCCTCAGCCTCCTGCTGAGGCGATGATCCATTTACGCGGCTGAGAGCGAGTTGGGCAGAGGGAGAATATCGAGGAGGCGGAGGGCTAGGTGTTTTTGGTTTCGGATACGATTCTAGAATGTAAGGGCTGATAGCTCCAGCCCTCCACCGTATGTGTTCCTTCAGACTCAGATCGTCTGTGTCGCATTCACTCCAAGAGTCGTAGCTTTTGATACTTTCTGGCAGTGAATCGACTTCGTTTCCATCGGTTGTGGCTTCCCTTGCATCAGTTGGGTTTGATACGTGGAGAGTTGCGGGGGAGCGTACTGGGCGTGAGGCGGATCTGGGGTTAGTGGATGTCATGGCAGTGATGAAAGGATATATGAAGGCACATTAGAAGTCTTTCCGTTTGAGAAGTGATTCACCATGGTCGTTTGGAAAGGAGTTGGCAAGTCAGAATTAGATGTATGATCGACGATCGGCAATCGACAATCAATTTCGTTTAGGACTGGTTGATCGGAATGAGTTCCTGCCATAAGGAAGCCTGAACGGAAGCTAATGTCAGTAGAAGTGATGATCCAAGCGACAATCGGCGATCTCAAGCACTCGGATACAAGTTGCAAATCCAAACCATCATTACTTCGCAAACCACTCCTTATATACATGATCAACCACGACCGCCAAAATACTTAGTAGTGCTGGGTACCGAAGCTCTGCTCTTCTAGCTCAAGCTCGCGGGATTCCTGTACAAGCTGGCAAGGCGCACAAAAGAAGGATGCACAGCAATCACCACAGCCCCCTCCCTTGATGTTATAACGGCTACGGACATGGCCACGGTTCATCATCTACGATGGATAGTCAGATATTGGGCGCTGAGACAGAAAGAAGAAAGGTTGATTCGTACCTGGAAGATGAAGCCGAGACCGCAGACGGAAAGGATACCGTGACCCATGCATGAGCCTGAGCAGCATGAACCACCGTGCTCAGGATCAGGAAGACCTTTGGAGTGCAGGTGCTCGTAACGGTGCTTGTTCTTGCCGTAGACGACGCAGGGGAAGCATGTCGCACAGAGGCCTGTTGGAGCAGAGATAAATCAGCATATGATCGATGCCACATCAGAGATAACGTACAGGTTCCACAGGCGCTCATGCAGCCACAGAGACCGTGACTCCATTCTCTGCCATCTGCGTCAACTGGCATGTTCTTTGCATTTCGGTTTCCTCCACCGCCGGGAGCGACGACCATTCCGTTGCTAACGGAGGGTTGTTGTTGGTAAACTCGTGCAGATTGGGACATTGTTAATTGATCCAAAGTTGTGGTTTTGCGAAAAGTTTCAGAAGAACTCGCCCAGCGAAGTTCAGAATTGAGTGGTTGGTGAGGGTACTTGCCAGCAAGAGGACGAAGAGAGAAACGGGGTCCCAGGTTCACAGGGCTTATATATCCGCTCTTCGCTTACCGCCGAGTTCCATCAAGTTTGGAAGTCCATATGGAAACCTGTGCTGCCTGAAACCATTCCCACGGTTCCAGGCTGTGTTGGCCGTTGATGAGGGTAATGCGGACCATACCCTTCCGATGACCGCCACCGATAACAACTTCAGGGGTCCGATTTATACGACCCGAATTTACTACGCCATGGCCTGTGGACGCTGGGTCCATAGCACTCGAGCTTTAGCTGAAAAAGGTTTATGCATGTGTACGTGAAGATACATGTTTCCTTGGCATCAGGCCATGGAGCCCGCTTGCGATGCCTAGCGGAATTTGTGCAGGGTCTTGTATGAAATATTCTGCAGACCGAAGCAGCAGAGATTGTTCATGTTCCCACAATCTATGAGGCATTGTATGTGTGTCAGTAAATGACAATATAGCACCACCTGAGGAGGGCTCTTCAATGATGCCGCACTTAAGCCAACCGGGTTATGATCCTCAGATCCAAGTGAAGTTGCTTGAAGTACTTAGGATGCCAATAGGATGCCATTTGTCTTTCCAAAATGCGGTGAATTTTGAACTAACGAGCGCGTAAATGTTACAGATGAGTAAGTCGTCGTCAAGTACAAATAAAAAAAGACTACGAATTTTGTTAGTCTGACTACGGGAGACTACGTAAATGTATATTGTGGTTCATCATTTTATCCAATGGGTCATATTCAGTTCATTGCGTACCATGAAGGCAAATGGTGCAAAATATACAATCTACGAGGTTCCTGATGCAATTGAGCTCGTCAACAGCAAACCCTGTCAACGTCCGTCGTCAATGAGAGCCCATCGACAACACGGAGGGTGCAGCAACGTCGACGAGAACCCAAAGGCATTGACAACAACCCAACGACAACGACAACAACCCAACGACATCGACGTCAACCCAACAGTATTGTACCCATCTCCCTCTGACATCGTCACCCAACACCTTTTATAGGCGATGAGTACCGTCAACAACTCTGTCTTCATTGTTCAATTGGGAAACTAATATCTTGTCGTCTCCGTCTGTTAGGGCTTCATTTTTGACTCCAATCCAAGGTGAGCATATTTTAATCAAACTTGTTTTGCCCTCCACTAATCAGTGCGCCCAGAATTTATCTTGGAACTCCAAAGCCCCTCAACCTCAGGTCACCCCGCCCGAAAACGCTCATGTACAACGCTCGTATGCATTTCCAATTAAAATCACGCCTCTTTCAAAATTCTCCTTCCATCTTGCTTGGTACTGCGAATGCACCGTAGAATAACCTATCAAACTTCGACAACAGTCCAGAATGGCTGTAGATCATACCTACAATTTGGAACAGCCTTTTAACCGTGGAGGATAGCCTGCATCCCGCCATCGAGATTGTCGAAATTATTACACGCGAGTGATGACAGTTGCGGACTTCAGGTATCCCCGGTCAGAAAAATGACAAACACCTCATAAGGCATGTGTCATTCGGGCCAAATGTCGCCTCAAGGTTCGATTTTGGGAGAAGTACGACAAGGTATGACGTTGAAACCCCTCTCGGTGCCGCCGTACACCAACGAGTATCCCGAGTCACACGGACGGCGAGGGCCACCACCAACGCATACGACGAGAGGGTGGGGCTACGAGAAAACGCGGTAAGGTCACCATCCCTGATAGAGTCCGGGTATTTACCAAAGTTTTTTCCCTTTCTTCCTGCTAAGAGTAGACTAGACCCACCCACTTCCTCATCTTCATCGTGGCGGTCGGGTACTAACCAACCTTTCATGGGTAGCCCATCGAAAAACCTAGTCTTCACTTCAGGGTGTTATGTTTGATGTTAAATGTGTTTCAGAGATTCGAGGGCTGAGAATCGGCCTTTATCCTTGTTCCTGGTATTTAATTCAATTAAATGCCAATTGGATAAGCATATAAACTTTAGAAAAGGAGAGGACGAACGAGCAGGTAAAGCAAGAGGTGTAACAGAAAGTTGTGGAAAAGGTGGAGAGCAGCATAGTCCAAATTTATTTTGTACAATATGAAGTCAACAAATGCGCTCTTGAATCGGGACCTGGAATGGTATTGTGATCCATAGCAAGATGTCGCTGCTCTAGTATTTCGGTTTGTATGAACTAAGAAGGAGAAAAAAGAACCATCGTATTGGCTCCTCGGTGAGTAGATCAAGGGAAGAGAATTTTCCAAATATCAACGATAGGAAGATTTGACGGGACCTCGGTCTCTGCTTCTGCAATAGCTGCCTGTAATGGGGTTCAGTTGATAAAATAGTGGTTATGAAAAGACGAAAATACCTCTAATAACTCTTTCCCTTGAAGATTGGTGACAATGTTTTGCTCGACGATGGCCTTAAGCGCCGGCAGAACTTCATTTTGACGATACCCAATCTGCTCCTCACGATAGATTCCCGTCCCTCCGGCAAATAAATGAAGTGCTGCGTGTATGGCCCAAACTTGCGCCTTCTCGTCGGGAACAATTTCCCTCCACTGCGTTCCTTCAAATCGCAAACCGAGAGTGATCATCCCAGATTGCGTGCAAGAATTGCAAAGACCAGTGCGCATACATGCTCCTGATATGAGAGCGGAGACAAGGAATGGGTTGGTGGGCTCGATGGCTGGGATGTCATTAGAGAATTCTCTCTTGATAAGATCGAAGATGACCTGGCGCAGGATCTGTTTGAATGGTTTCTCAACGGGTTGTCGATGGAAATCTGATGTTTTGATAAGAGGGACGTCGGGATCGTTCTCGACTCCTGCGATCACGTCCACAATCTTATCGGTGTTGTAGGGCTTAGCGTTGGCCTGCTCGATGAAAGCCTCGCCTAATTGATCTACAGTTCTCCAGGCTGGATTGTTCTTGATCACTTCGACCACAGCCGTTTTGTCATACGATGAAAGTGCAAGGGAGATAGGGGACGACATGGCGCAGAATTTGTGACGGTGAATCCTCCGACCTATGTAAGTGTGAGTATTATATACACTTACGAACAATAATAATTTGAAAGTCGAAACGTGTGTCAAATTTGGACCTTCCCAAGGAGGTGGCAGGGATGGCAGGGAACTAGACCTGTGACAGGTCTTATCATGTGCGTAAACTCGATCCCACGATAGACTAGACGCGACTTGGACGCGACGTGCACACCGCATAATTCAGGTCACGCGGCTCTAGCCGGCGCAAGCATACACAAATACTCGTGCCACAGGTCACCTGAGGATGTCTCTCCTGTGATCACTCTTCTTTTTTGGTCCTGCCGTACTTTGCTTCAATCTACACAACGAGAAGTGGGGATATTGGCTCAACTAAACGTACATTCTAATTTTGAGGCAACGCTAATACATCTGAAAGTATTTCTTTTGTTCCCTAACTCATTCGGCGCTTGCTCAGTGTCGGCGAAGGCGATGAAGAGGGGCAAGTCTAACAAGTCCCGATCGGATCTTACCTCCACAGCTTCCCCGCATCCAGTCATCTTTTCCCACTTATATAAAGCCAAGCGGACATTTCCATCTCCAACACCCCTTTCTTTCGTCCAGGAATCAGTGGCTCTCGTGCGAGCCATTCCTCACATCTAGACCCTTCCCTTCACCACCCAAATTACCATGGCTGAGACTCAGGCTGCACCCGCTACCATTGAGATCAACGACGCTATCTTCTGCACTCATTTCAAAGAAGTTGTACGTCCATCTTCCCTCTCATTTGTCGTGGAGATCGTGGGGAATCGTACACCATCACTTACGAACTTTCTTTCTGTATAGTGCCCTGATTGCTCCTTCGACGGAAGAGAAGAGAACGATTCCTTCTTTGGGGTTGGTCTTTCCATCACACCTCCTGCAGGTCGTCTCCTTACTGGGAACGGGAGTGCTGACCACTGCGTTTATGATTCAATCATATCCTCTTAGTACGACTTCATTGACCGCGAAGGCATTGATTGTCCGCCTGCGACGCAGAACAAGGACGGCGTTTATCAGTGCAAGAAGCATGGTTCGACCTGTGCGTGACTCCCCCCCTCTTTTCCTTGCATCGCGAATATGGACCTTACTTTACTTCATTTCCTTTCTGTAGCTTGCAATCAATGTTACGGCTGGAAGAAGCAAATAAACAGAGCGCGTACTGCTGCGAAGAAGGCTGGTCGAAAGTAATGGTCCTCGACGAACACCGTGGACGGCGCCTTGTGTAAACCTGTACCTGCAACAAAGCATTATCGATTACCCTTGTAGAAGTACTCTCACTCTGTATATTTTGCTTTGTAATAAGCACAACGAGATCGATATTTTCTAACCATGGTTCTTCTCCTGGATCACATCAAAACAAGTTGAAAAAGACAGCAAATTCTATAACGTTCTCGCCACAGGACGCTAGAGAGATTGCCCATCTGACAAAAAGGACCACAGACTGGGAATACAAAACACTTCTAACGAGGTACTGTCGGTAGCTGGAATCGAACCAGCGGCTCCTCGGGATTAATAACCACAACGAGGTGATTTAACCCCTAATCGATACCGACGACTAGAAGTGGCTGCGAAAATACCGATATGTTGAGTTAAGGGCATCAAACGTCAACGTAACCCACCGAAAGGAAACGTTAAAAAACCATTGAAATATTTTCCCTGTATACAGCTCCGCCATCCGTCGCCCATCGGGGTATGGCATTTTTGGCTTCAGGTGGGTCTACAAATTACAACGTACATATTTTTTTCATTTCAAACCTGAGTATGGAAGCTTATGGAACATTGAAAGGTAAAGAACAATGAAATATGGGACGCGTCAATGCGACGCGCGGCGCAGTCGAATCACGTGGATGTAAAAAGTTCCCGAATTGGAATCCCTCGGTTGTCCCTTGGCTTCGCTTCGACTCTTGCAGTGATGTGGCGTCCTCCCTCTGTGGCTCTCAATTTCGTATGTTCTTTTTATATCAAAATATTGATACCTTTTTGACGCTACGCCAGCAGTACTTTTGAGTCAGCAACTTGTTTCGGGGTACAAGTAATATCCTTCGCTCGACTTATGCCTGCTTATGTTCGATCACAATTGAACCGTATCCCATCGTCACGCTCGTGTTTCTTTCCTTGTTGTGACAAATTAGGTGCGTCTCTTGCTTAATGGGAGGTTGCGGACGAGAGCTCTATTCCAGATGTCTAGCAAATTTCACCTCATGGGCGCATGCATCGAAGGCGGAAGGCATATCCAACGGCTTTCATTTCATCGAAAGGCGAAAAATGCATCCCTCATGAAATCTGAAGGTTATCATTGGGGTCAATGTACATGTCATATCATTTTTTAAGAAAGATTCCCATTCGGGCTCCATTGCGCTTTCCCCATCGTTGTGGTATATCCACAAGTTCCATGACAGCCCTTGCCCTCAATTTCTCGATGGATGAGGCTCATGATCCAATCCCGACCCAACTCTGACAGTTTGGCTGATCGATCATTGGGTATGTCCATTTTTACTTAGGACTCGTTGGAAGATAATTAATTATCTCCAGAGACACATCAGCAGTTATCGATCGTCATCAACGTCCACAAATACCGTCGCTCTGAATGATTGATTGCTGCCAACCCAATACACCATACGACGATCCAGTCCTTCATCTTATCAGCTCTCCCTGAATTCGCTGAATAATGTAGATCGGTCCCATCGGGGAGAGCGGCTGACTATGTCCATCGTCGTCTGTGCTAGCCTCCACCGCAGGGGCGGCAATCCGCTGAGCTTCGAACCTAACCACCAGTCAAGTCTGGAGACAATGAGCCCTTCAAAAACCCGCCAATTCTCGTCGTTCGGTCCTCAGAAGTTTTACTCGAATTTTCTCGCTCCCCACCGGAGTATCTCTTCGTTCGCTCTATATTCCTCATTTCTGCTCGACTTCGACTTCGATTCTCTATAACATGCTTCGCCTACATCCTAAAATAAAAAATCCCTTTCGAGACCGAGATGGCGCCCAGTCCCAATCCATGACGTTTCGTTTCGACAAGTTCAAGTCTTCCGTCAAAAATTTCTTCCACAACCAGAAGAAGATGGTAAGTCGCCATGCGATAAATCTTCTGATCGACCTCTAACTTACCTAAAATGTAGGATCAAGGAAACATCTCCGGAATGGTCCCGGCTGAGAGCCCTTCTATTGCGCACCCACCCCCTGAAATTAACATTGCTAACGAGGTGAATGTCTTCTTTGAGGAGGTGCTTGGGATTTTTTTCAACCGTTATCCATGGTTTCAGGATACCGAAGCTCTTAAGGCCTTGTCCGCGCTTTACGACGCGCTCCATGATCCCTCTGTCCTTGATGCAAGGAGACACATTCGGTATGGATTGTACCCTCCGGTCGTCCCAAAAACACCAATATTTGTCAGTACACTTCGTATCTGATCTTTTCTCCGCAATAAGACTAATGACACGCCTCCAGGCCGAGGATGTAATCCATCTCGTCAGCCCACGTTGCGACCGCAGTGTATCTCCCACCTGTGACGAGACTACGCCTGTCGTCGTCCTACAGGCTGGTTCCACACCGTCCAACGTTATTGGAGCTGCTCCTTCTGCGCCGATACTTCCCTCGACCGTCGCCATTCCCACTCCGATTCGCATCCTGGAGGCCCCTCCCCCTCGTGTTTTTAGCACCCATGGTCCCCGAGTTTTGGACGTTAAGGATCTGAGCGTCATTCGGTTCCTCGGCGAGGGGACGAGCGGAAAGGTGTACTTCGTTAAGGATCGCATTTCTAAGGCAAAGCTTGCCCTCAAGGTCGTTCCCAAGGCTGGGAAGAGCGAGTACACTCTCAATGTGTTGGTCGAGGAGCGTGAATTGATGGAAAAGCTATCGGATTCGCCTTGGTTCGTGAACTTATGGGGTTCGTGGCACGACTCTGCCAACCTGTACATCGCAATGGTCAGTCGCCGTTTTTATTCTTCTACTTTATTTCGAGCTCATATTCAACAACTCTCGCAGACTGCATATCCTACCGATTTGGATAGCGAGATGATAAGATGCGAGAAGATCGAACCCGCCAGGGCTCGTTTCTACATGGCTGAAATTGTACGTTTATTTTCTATCGATTTACACGCGAGCTCGGGATTCTGATTCCTATTCAAAGATTATTGCTCTTACCGCGCTTCACTCTCGTGGGATCATCCACCGCGATGTCAAAGCGCCCAACATTCTCATCGACCGCGAGGGGCACATCGTCCTCGCTGACTTTGGATTATCCAAAGATTTCTATCAAATTCCTACGATCGCGCAACGCGTCTTCCAGCCTTACTGGCCTTTCCTCCCTCACGACAACCCTACCTCCGATACGGAGCCTCGAGACCCTGAGGAACTCCCTTTCGTGGCATGGGATTATCGCGGCTCCGAGCTGGAGATGGCACCCGAGATCCACGAAGGCAAACCTTATTCCTTTGGAGTCGACTTTTGGTCGGCTAGCATTGTCCTTCATTGGATGCTGCTGGGAAGGGTAAGTCAACTCCTCTCTTCATACTCGAACTTGTGGCTGAGATTGTGTCAGCCTCCCTGGTACGAAGTGGAGAGCGAGTATGAAGACGAAGACGATGAAGATGTTAAGCCCCTTGCGTACAAGATCGCGGAGGACCCTATTCTCTGGGATCCAGCCGACACTATTGATGAAGTAACGAAGGACTTCTTGGAGAGGGTACGCATAATTCCAGACTCTTGTTCTAGGCAATATCTAACGTTTCCACTTGTAGATGTTGGTAAAGGATCCCAAGAAACGCCTCCTGATCGATTTTGAAATGATCGCCCATCCTTACTTCGCTGGAGTGTGAGTCGCATTGCCTGTCGCCTTTCGTTTCTAAAATACTGACTTGTTCGTAACAGCAACTGGCCGCTCATGGAGGCCCGAAAGGTACCTGCTCCTTGGATTCCAACTCGCGAAATCCACCACGCCTATGAGGCCACCTCTCCTGTCTTCACACCCGGCCAGCCTTATACCGACGACGACTGCGACCCATGCCCCGAGTTCACCTTTCACTGCAAGGACATTCGCACCGGTATTATCCATGACGACGATACCGAGTCATTCGATTCCGATTTAGAGACCATCGCTTCGGACCGCGACTCGGATATCGTTGAGATCGTCACAATCACCCGCACGCGTATCTCTGAAGTCCCCGCCGTCAGCATTCAGCGCTCTTCTGCGATCATTAAGGCTGATGGCGCCGAGAACAGCATCAACGACGCCTCCACTTTCCGGGCGAATTCGATCGATGTGGACATGCCTCTAAAGGAGGCCTGGGACCTGACGCTCGTCACCACGCCCAGGACGAAGCCCTATGGTCCTGGACTCAAGAATTGGCTCAACGTTCAAGACCTTCTTAAGCTCCACACCACAGTCTCGAGTCGTTCAAGCACAGACGCGATCAAGCTCGAAAGTAGCATTTCACCGCCCTCGGGTGAGGCAGTGTGTGTTACACCTGCTACGCCAACTTTCGACGTAGATGTCAATTCGCGTTTCTGCACGCCACCCAGGTTCACTATGGGCCCTCCTTCCGTTTCGCCTTCTCCCGAGGTTTCTTTGACTTCGGGTTCGGTTCCTCAAAATATTGCGCATGTCGTCAACGGTACTGGATTCGCTTTTAAGATGAAGATGTGGGCCTCGAAGCTTCGTTCTCCCAAACCCAAGAAGGGGCCCCAGTTGAAAAGGATGTCGCTTTTTTTGAATTGAAGGTCGCTAGATGGTTTCGCTGCATTGTGAGTTTGTATCTGTCTTGTTTTTCGAGATACTCACATAGTATCTTCATGACTAGCAAAAATATCAAAAATCGAAAAAAAAAATCTTGTGTCCGTTTTATCAAGCCGTTTTCTTGGCATGGTTTCTGATCGTAGTGGATTTTATTTTGCTTGGGTTTTGATTCTTCTTCTACTCTGGTGTGCACTATCTTGCATTTCGTTCTTCCTTAGTATCTTTTTGCACAGGTTCGATTCACATATTTCGTTCTTCCTTGGTATCTTTTTTGCACAGGTCCCATTCGTATATTCTTCCTTAATATATTTTTGCATGAGTTCGCGTATTTCATATTCCTATCGTGGTTTATTTTCATATTATGGCTGGAGACTTGGTTGTACGGCCTGGCTTTCACCTTTTCATCACGTGATATACTGACAACCGAATTGAAATTAATAATGGGCGAGGACCGCGAGGTTGCCTCCCACCACCATTGACCTTGGGAGAATAGATAATTTCGTCTTTCTCACTTTCACCTCGACGTTCCCCCAAGGACAGGACTTATAGAATGCCCGACGAACGCTCTCCTCTTCTTTCAAATAGGCCACAGAATGAATACACTGCATCAGAACCCCCCAGCGACTTGGCAATTGAACAACAAGCCCAGGATCCGCCTCAAAAATCGCTTCTCGTATTCGTGGGTGCCAAATTCTTGAACCTCTTTCTCCGTCTAACCCTTCTATTACTTCGGCAGGTAATACCAATGGCCATCGGTATCTTTCTCGCCGCAATGGATCAAACGATTATCGTGTCTTGTATGTGTTTCCGTATTTCAAAATAGGGTGGTAGACCAACTTATTCATATTTCTGGGAAGCCTATGCATCTATCGGGAGCGAATTAAACCAGCTCCAGAATACCAGTTGGATTGCCACCGCATATCTATTAACAATCACCAGTTTCCAGTGAGCTCTTCCCCTCTAATCACCACTTCAATGATCTGATAAATATAATCCAGGCCGTTATACGGCAAGCTGAGCGATATTTTCGGTCGGAAGAGCTGTTTGCTTTTTGCATATACCACTTTCGCTATCGGATGCCTGTTATGTGGACTTTCACGGAATATGACCGAGTTGGTGGCTAGTCGCGCCTTTGCGGGAATCGGAGGAGGAGGGATGCAAACGTATGTGCTTTACTATGCAATCCGGCGCAACTTCACCAACATCAGTTTACAGGATAGTCAGCATAATTATGTCAGACGTTGTTCCGCTTCGAAGTCGTGGAACGTGGCAAGGTAATGTTCCATATTAGATTCTTCGAATTTCGTGTCTGATAATGAACAGGAGTATTGAACATCGTATTCGCTACTGGAAATACCGTTGGAGCGTCTCTTGGTGGATACCTTGCTGATACGATTGGCTGGAGATGGTTCGTTGTCCTGATATCTAATGTGCACACGAATGCTTACAATTCAATAGGGCGTTCCTTATCCAAGTCCCCATTGCGATTATTGCGATTATTGCGGTTTCTTTTGCTCTTCATCTTCCGAAGCAAGAATCCGGCGATTTCGTTGCCAAGCTCAAGCGCGTCGACTTTGGCGGAGCCTTTTTCCTCGTTTTAACCGTTTTCTTCCTTCTGTTCGCCTTGGACCGAGGTGGTAACATAGCTTGGAATGACCGCTATACCATCTCCGCCCTTGGGGGATTTGGCGTATGTTTTGCAGCGTTTTCGTTCATTGAGATGGTGCTCGCCAGTGAACCTTTCGCACCCAAGCGTATCATCATCAATCGATCTCTAATCGCCAGCTATTTCGTCAATTTTTTCGGGATAGCATCGGCCTTCACATTGATTTTCCACCTCCCCCTATTTTTCCAGGCCGTTCACGGAAAAACTGCTACTGAAGTGAGCCTATGGTTGGTCATTGGCGTCTTTGGTTCAGTGGCTGGGTCTCTTGGTGGAGGGTTGATCATGCAATCCACTGGGAAATTTTATGTGATAACTGTGCTAGGATACTTTGCCCTATTTATCGGTTCCGGCGTTGTCGCTTTGACGTCCGGAGTCGTGGTTGCGTCCAGCATCGGAGTTGCGATTGGTAAGAGCCCGAACCTGTAAACGGCTGAAAGCAGATTCTCACAATAATTCAGGCCTGGCGATCTCCAGCATCGGCAATGGTAAGCCTATGGATTGTCCGTCCTCGGCTCGCTTCTTACACGCATAATAGGGAGTGGAATTACGACCAGTCTCATTTCGTTAATCGCAAATGCAGGACAGGAAGACCAGGCCATTGCGACTGCAGGTATATAATTCTCTTTTTGCACCGTCACGTCACTCACTCCTGTGCAAAATCACGTAGTATCCTACCTTTTCCGTTCTCTCGGCTCTGTCGTTGGGTTGTCAGTGGGGAGCACCCTCGTACAAGGCACCCTGCGGTCTGCACTTTACAGGAAGCTCTCGGGTACCGATGTTGACGAGGTTTGTGAATTACTGGGGCATTCTCCCGTTAATACCCCCCTTTCTCATCTTTTTGGCGGTTAGATTATCAGGAAAGTTCGAGAATCTTTGAAATACCTAGATGAACTGGATCCATATACCCAATCAATCGTGCGAGGCTCATACGAAGAGGCTATACACGTTGTGTTCTGGTTCTCCGTGATTTTGGCAGCATGTGGTCTGCTTTCTTCGATATTCATCAAGGAGAAGCCACTTCTGAACAGAACCTAATGTATATAAAGCGTGCTGTAATTACCGCTCTTGTACTATAACCGCCACCAACTCTTGACAATTTCTGTGCAATTTCTGCGAGTACTCTGGTTTACCTCCCGTTTTGCTGGGTTGTTATCTGCCCGGGAAACGCCGAAACTTCTATTCAAATAGTTTGTCAATTATGTTTCATACTTGAAATGTCTCCACCACAATTCAGTGTTCTTTTTGTTTTTACAATAACTTTTTTCCAGATGGTTGAGAGCAGATAAAAAAATTCCCTTGCTTGACAAGGGTTCTGGGACTCCCATATTGTGAAAAGAGGTACACATGGGAAAAATCACAGATATCATCTTGTTTTGTGCATTTCACTGCCGGGGCTGGACTATTTTGACGGGGAGGCAAAATGTGACAGCAAATTGTTAGAATTTTGCCAAGTCACGTGACCTCACTGTCTGGACAGGCAAAATGTGACTTGGCAAAATTTAAACAACCTGCCGTCACATTTTGCCTCCGTGGCAAAATAATCCGGTCGCGTTTAAGGATTATTCCCCCCTCCTTCCTAATTTGGAAATTTGATGGATGACAAATCATCTATTTTTAGGTGCATTTGCCAGAGATTATTCCTTTCAATGTTGTATTTTGCCTCCCACTCTAAATCCCATGTTTTTCTTACACTTGTTGTTGCAGAACTGGCCTCCAATAGGCCTTTTGAGAAGACCTTAGTATGACAGACTATCACAGATGGTACTAGTGAGAGATATTTGTAATCCTGGTCACATGATTATATATTTATATGTACAGTTCAGTCACATTTGCTCTTTAGCTTTTACCTTTACCTTGTACTTACGTTGTACCCTGCCGCCACTTTTCTAAAGTCAATAGAACTTGGTCCTGTTCTGTTGGTGTGCCTGCCTCAGTGTTTCTGTCGAAAGCCACAACAGTCTTCCAATATTCAGTTTATTGCTTCTCCAAATCCAATTTTCACATCTATGATCTATCTGACATGCATTGCAGAAACACATCAAAACCATTTGTCTACACAATGAAAAGGTTACAAATATAACTGTGAAATAAGATAAACATGGACACTCCCTTCTTTTTTCTCACCATTGATAATTCTCTTATCCAAGTCAGTCACTGTGGTCAGTCACTGTGAACACTCATTCACTACAGCACCATGTGTAGCAAAAAACTCACCAGCACATGCTTAATGAGCCATCTGAGCTTGAAATTCATCTGAGGTTGAAAATGAGTAAGATCTGATGTTATTGAAAGGATTCTGGGTGAAAAACATTGCTCAAAAAAAAAATGTTTAAGGACTGGTTGACCCCCCCCCCTCCCAACATGGTGTCCTGGAATTTGCTGGTGTGTACCTCTTGTATTGTGGCAACTTTCTTGCAACCAGCATTTGCCAAATAGATTGGTAATGCAAACATGTCATCTATGGATTGAGACACTGTAGTCACTTCACATTAAAACACTGGGCATTCATTGGGCATTCAACTCTTCTGATACAAACATTGAAAAAATTGTCAACATATGTGTTCTTGTACCACCGAAGGATCTGCTAACTCCACAGCAAAGGAAATTCAATTGGCATTCACAGATCCTTTCAATTCTGGATTCCCAACCAAGAAATCTTGCACTGGAACTACTTATGTAAATAGCTACCTTTGCATTGTATATTGTACATATAAATTGTAGTATTTAATATAAATTTTGCTCAGTGCTGGCAAGCAAGGGTTCTGTTGATGATGGAATGGGCCGAGGTGCCCCGAGCTGGTCGCTGGCTCGAGGAAGCAGGTAGGAATGGTGATGATGGTCTAACGACGTACAGGATGTGTCTACGATGGGTCACGTGGTCGTGGGGCAGGTCACCCTATCACATGTACCCCCCTCCAAATGGCGACGTCCTCGTCCCCTCATGAAAAGAAAAGACAAAGAAAAAGACAAAGAAAAAAGAGAGAAACAATGCAAAATGAGTAGCAAAAATGCGTAGAGTATGGTGAGCAGAAAAACAATGAGAAAGAACCAGAAAGAAACTGGAGAACCCAAAATGAAGGCAAGAGACCTAATCTGAACGAGGAGGACCCGAGCTAGGTCCATCCCTCCCCCTCTCATATAGAAACGACGTCCTCATCGTCATGGACGAATCCAACCTAATGCCTTGAGGGCCCGACCGAGGTCTGATAGGTGAGGATCCTGATCCCAATCAAGCACTGAGATACGAGATGAAGGCAGAGTAACTTTTGAGGAAATGAAGGGTTCCTTTTTCGATACTTGAGGAGAAACGTGAGGTTTGGGGAATAAAGATGAAGAGCATAATGGCTGTGGTCGATAGCGAGAATGTGGGGTTCGAGAAAAAGG